>Ga0187844_10000459_pt1 | contig 31644 bp, 36 predicted proteins | sample SpaLakP09_SKY_50_FD_134517 | JGI IMG/M metagenome (GOLD analysis project Ga0187844, IMG submission 134517) | Oligotrophic lake water microbial communities from Sparkling Lake, Wisconsin, USA - SP09_SKY_50 | ecosystem: Environmental > Aquatic > Freshwater > Lake | place: USA: Sparkling Lake... | reverse complement strand
GGTCATGGCCGCGGCCATGACCACGGCGAGTTCGTCCTCCCAGCTCGACAGGGATCCATCGGTCAGGGTGGCGGCACCGTAGCCGAAGACTCCGCCGAGGCCGGCGAGGACAACGAACAGGCCCGCCTTGCGCAGGACCGAGGGCCGGGGAGCATCGAGACTGGCGTTCATGATCAGTCCTCCGTGAAGATGGCTTCGATGGGTTGCCCGAAGACCCGGGCGATCTTGAAGGCGAGCGGCAGGGAGGGGTCGTAGCGACCGGTCTCCAGCGCATTGACGGTCTGGCGCGAGACTCCGAGGGCGAGGGCGAGTTCGGCCTGGCTCCAGTCGCGTTCCGCGCGCAGCACCTTGAGGCGGTTGTTCATGCGGTCGCTCCTAGCGGTGCTTGAGCCACCAGCCGGCCCAGGCCAGGGTATAGCCCGCCAGCTGGAACAGCAGGATGCACATCATGCCCGACACGAAGATGTCGGCAGGGGTCGAGCCGAGTTTGGCGGGAAGCGCCTGCTCCTCGGCCCGCAGCATCAGGGTCAGCAACAGCACCGAGCCGACGGCCATGCCGCCCGAGCCACCCCACCACCAGGCCCATTTGTGGGCCTCGCGCGCGGCCTCGTCGATACCGCGCCACCACCAGACGCAGACGGTGAAGCCCACGGCCATCGCAGCCGTTACCAGGGCCGCGGTCACGGCGGTGCCGACCGGCCCCGGCTGATCGCCGAGGAAGGCGCTGGCTGCGCCCGCCAGGCCACCGAGGACCAGGGAGACACCCAGCACCAGCATATATGCACCCGGTCCGTGCGGACGCCTGGGCCTGGATTGGTCGTTCATGACAAGGCTCCCTGTCGATTTGACAAGGGTGTTTTACATCATACAGCCGCGCTGTCAAGCGTCCTTGTCCAGAGCCCGATCAGGCCTTGGGAAGGGCCGCCGGCCGGGTTTCAACGGCAACCAGTTCCGGCCGGCTCAGGGCGCGTGGCGCGGATTCGATCGGGGTCAGTTCCCCCAGATCCTTGCCCTCATGGTCGACCTGCAGGTCCTCGAACCGGCGGGCCGAGACCATGACCTGGCTCTCCAGCGAGCCGACGAACTGGTTGTATTTGCCGACGGCCGTCTCCAGCGCGCGGCCGACGGCTCCGGCATGCGTCCCCATGACCGAGAGGCGTTTGTAGAGCTCCTTGCCCAGCTTCGCGACGTCCTCGGCATTCTTGGCCTGCTCTTCCGCGCGCCAGCCGTAGGCCACCGCCTTGCACAGGGCGAACAGGGTCGTCGGGGTGACGATGACGACGCGCGAGGCCATGGCCGTGGTCATCAGATCGGGCTCGTGGTCGAGGGCCGCGGCCAGGAAGGCGTCGCCGGGCACGAACATGGCCACGAAGTCGGGACTGGGCTTGAACTGGTCCTGATAGGCCTTGGACGACAGCTGGCGCACGTGGGTCTTCATACTGGTCGCGGTGCGCAGGGAGGCCGCCTTGGCCTGGGCCTCCTCGTCGCCATCGGCCTCGTCGCCGAAGGCCAGCGAGACCTTGGCGTCGATCACGAACATGCCGCCGCCGGGCAGGCGGACGACGAAGTCGGGGCGCTGCTGGCGGCCGGCGTCGTCGGCGGTCGAGGACTGCTCCTCGAAGTCGAACCGCCCGGCCATACCCGCGGCCTCGAGCACATTGCGGCAGGTCTGTTCGCCCCAGCGGCCGCGGCGGCCGGTGTTGCCGCGCAGGGCCTCGGTCAGACGCCGGGCCTCGTCGCGGGTGGCGGTCGAGGCGGTCATCAGCAGGGCCAGCTGTTCCTTCAGTCCGCCGGTCTCCTCGGAGCGGACCTTCTCCAGCGCCGCGACATGTTCCTGGAATTTGGCCAGGGTGTCGGCCACCGGCTTGAGCTGGGCCTCCATCCGCTGTTGCGACATCAGCTCGCGATTGCGGAAGGTCTCGTCGGTGCGTTTGAGCAGTTCCTCGGCGACAGTCCCGGCGGACTGCGCAGCCTGGACGCGCAGGAATTCGGCGTTAGCCGCCGCCTGGTCCTCGAACAGGCGCATCCGGGCCTCGGTCTCGGCATAGCGCTCGCGCAGCTCCCACGCCCGCGTATCGGCGGCGGAGGCGCGGCGGCGCTCCATCAGGGCCCAGACGAGGGCGATGATGGCGACCACCGAGGCGGCGAAAAAGGCAACGAGTGAAGGGGACATGACCCGTCTCTATCGCGAGTCTGCCCAGGCCGTAACCGGTCAGCCCGGGGCCTGCGACCGTTCCTGACGCATCAGGTCGGGCGGCGCTGCCGCATCGCCTGGATAATCGTTCCGTCGTCCAGCCAGTCGAGCTCACCGCCGACCGGGACGCCGCGGGCCAGGGAGGTGATCTCGACGCCCGTGCCGGCGAGGCGTTCGGCGATGTAGTGGGCGGTGGTCTGGCCGTCGACGGTGGCCGGCAGGGCCAGGACGACCTCCTTGGCCTCGCCGCCGCGCACGCGCCCGACCAGTTCGGCGACCCTGAGGGCGTCAGGGCCCACGCCGTCGAGGGCCGACAGCAGGCCGCCCAGCACATGGTATTTGCCCCGGAAGGCGCCGGACCGCTCCATCGCCCACAGGGCCCCGGCCTCCTCGACCACGCAGATCAGGGCGTTATCGCGGGCACTGTTGGAACAGATCGAACAGGGATCGCGGGTGTCCGGCGCGCCGCAGACACTGCAGGAGGTGACCTTGGCCGCCGTCTCGGCCAGCGAGGCCGCCAGCGGGACCAGCAACTGTTCGCGCTTCTTCAGCAGAGCCAGGGCCGCGCGGCGGGCCGAGCGGGGACCGAGGCCGGGGAGCTTGGCGAGGAGGCTGATCAGCCGTTCGATTTCGGGTCCGGCGGAGGCAGCCATGCGGATTCCGGCCTCAGAACAGCTTGGGCATGCCGGGGATGTTCATTCCCGCCATCGGGCCGGCGGCCTCGCGCATCAGGGCGCCATTGGCCTCGTCCAGCTTGCGCTTGGCGTCGGCGTGGGCGGCGAAGATCAGGTCGGCGAGGATCTCGCCCTCGCCGGAGACCAGCAGGCTGTCGTCGATGGTCACGCCGGTGATTTCGCCGGCGCCCCGCAGGGCCACGGTCACGAGGCCGCCGCCGGAGGTACCGGACGCCGTGGTTTCGGCCATTTTCGCCTGGGCGTCCTGCAGCTTCTGCTGCATTGCCTGGGCCTGTTTCATGAGGGCGTTGAGGTCTGTCATGGCCTCAAGATAGGCGCTGACCCCGGCTTCGGACAGGGCTGAAAAACAGCAACAGAATTTGTTCCCGTTCCCCTTGAACCAATCCCGGGCAACGCCATTTAGCAGCCATCACTGTTGCTAATCAGGACATCCGTCATGGCCTTCGATTCCGTTCCCGCCCGCGACCTGCCCCTGCCGGAGACGGCGCTGAACCAGCTGTTCACTGACGCCCGCACGCGCAACGCCTGGAGCGACCGGCCGGTGTCGGACGACCTGCTGCGCAAGCTGTACGACCTGACCAAATTCGGCCCGACGGCGGTGAACGCCACGCCGGCACGGTTCGTATTCATCACCTCGCCCGAGGCCAAGGCGCGGCTTTCGCCCCTGATGTCCGAGGCCAACCGCGCCAAGACGCTGCAGGCACCGGTCAATGTGATCATCGCCCAGGACCTGGCCTTCGCCGAGACCCTGCCCGTGCTGTTCCCGCATGCGCCGGGTGCGAAGGACTGGTTCGCCGATCCGGCCGCGGCGCGTGAAACCGCCTTCCGCAACGCCTCGCTGCAGGGCGGCTATTTCCTGCTGGCGGCGCGGGCGCTGGGCCTCGACGTCGGGCCGATGTCGGGCTTCGACGCCGCAGGGGTGAAGGCCGAGTTCTTCGCCGGCACGACGGTCGAGCCGAATTTCATCGTCAACCTGGGCTACGGCACGGACGAGAACCTGTTCCCCCGCTCGCCCCGCCTGTCGTTCGAGGAAGCGGCGTCGATCCTCTAGTCCATGCCACCCGGTACGGCCCTGACGGCGGACTCCACCGCGAGGTCGGCCAGCTCGACGGCCAGGCCGATATTGGTGTCGACCACCGGTTCGAACAGGGCGCGGGCGGCGTCGGGATCATTCTCGACCGAGGCCGCCGCGGCGTAGCTGGCGGACATATGGCGGTCGGTGCCTTCGGCGTAGGTTTCCGAGATCAGGATTCCCATGGAGCCGTCATAGGTGCGCATGATGCACTGGTGCCCGACGAGGCCGTCCCGGTGGATGCGGCGGAAATGCACGACCGGGCCGGCCAGCGGATAAAGGGCGGCGCAGGCCTGGGCGTCCGTGAGGACGGTCTGGCGGCCCTCGGTCGGGGATCCGCTGTCAGTGACCGAATTGTCGTTCTGGAACTGGAAGCTGTAGGCCCAGTGCGCATCCCCTTCCGGCGGGGTCGGGAAGGCCGCGCGCATCATCGGCTCCATCTCGCGCATCAGGTCGGAAATATCGACGCCGACCGACTCGGCCAGCGGCCGGAGTTTGTCTGTCATTTGGGCGATCAGCGCCGGCATGCTTTCGAGGACCTCGCGAACCTCCCCGGCAGCGTCCTGCGCCCTCGCCTGTGAGGCGGCTGACAGGGCCAGGATCGCGCAGGCGGCGGCGAGCGTGGTGTGGATCTTGATCATGACGTTCCCCCGAAGGACGCCCATCAGTCCCCAACCGGGTCGTGAAGGCGAGAGCAGGGCCCCGCCGTGACAGGTTCAGTCAGGATCAGTCGTCGAGGTCCGGGGACTCGTCCGGGATGGCCGGCAGTTCCACCGCCGGTGCCAGGGTCTTGATCTCGCCGATGACGGCGCCGGGGAAGGCCTGCATCACCGCGACGACGAAGGGGTCGGCCTCGATTTCGGCCCTCTGCTCGGAGCGTTTGCGCCGGTCGACCTCGATCATGGTCTCGCCACCGCCCTGGCCGTTGGCGGCGATCAGCCAGGTGCGGCCGGTCCAGTCCTTGAGCCGCGCCGCCAGCTTGCGCGCCAGATCGATCGGCGCACCGTCGAGGCTTTCATAGGTGATGGCGCCGGGCTTGAAGGCGACGGGGCGGACGAAGCGCTGCACGTCCATCTGCAGGCCGACCTCGCGCTTCTCGCCGATCAGGGCGACGACCTGTTCGAACGACTGGGGGTCGGGAAGCGAAGGCGCGGCGACCGGAAGCGCCGCCAGCTGGGCAGAGGCCCCGCCGCCGCCCCCGCCCCCGCCACCGGAAGGACCGCGCGAGCCGCCGCCGCCGGGCATGGGCTCGCCGTCGCGCAGGGCCTTGAGCGCCTCTTCCGGACCCGGCAGGTCAGCGGCGTAGGCGAGGCGCACGATGGCCATTTCGACGGCGTCGGCGGGGTTGGGCGCGCGCCGGACCTCGTCCAGCGCCCGCAGCAGCATCTGCCAGACCCGGGCCAGGGTGCCGGCCGAGATCACCGCGCCCAGCGCGGTCAGCTTCTGCGCCTGGTCATTGGGCAGGCGGGTCGCCTGTGGCCCCAGCATCTTGGCCACCGAGGCGGCGTGGCAGTGTTCCAGCAGGTCGTTGGTCACCTGCACCGGATCGGCACCATAGCCGTAGAGGGTGCGGAACAGCTCCAGCGCCTCGGGCGTGCGGCCGGCCATGATCGATTCGAACAGGGCGATGGTCTGGCTGCGGTCCGCGAGGCCGAGCATGTCGCGCACGACCTCGGTCTTCACCGTCTCGCCACGGTCGCCCTGGACCAGCGCCTGATCCAGCAGGGACAGACCGTCACGGACCGAGCCCTCGGCGGCGCGGGCGATCAGGGCCAGGGCGTCCTGCTCGATCTTCATCCCCTCGCGGTCGGCGATGCGGGCGAGGTGTTCGACGAGTATTTCCGGCTCGACGCGGCGCAGGTCGAAACGCTGGCAGCGGCTCAGGATTGTCACCGGCACCTTGCGGATCTCGGTGGTGGCGAAGATGAATTTGGCGTGGGGCGGGGGCTCTTCCAGCGTCTTCAGCAGGGCGTTGAACGCCTGGTTCGACAGCATGTGGACTTCGTCGAGAACGTAGACCTTGTAGCGCGCCTCGACCGGGGCGTAGCGGACGCTCTCGATGATGTCTCGGATGCCGTCGATGCCCGTGTGGGAGGCGGCGTCCATCTCGACCACGTCCATATGCTGGCCGGCCATGATGGAGGCGTCGTGGCGGCCCTGGTCGGTCAGGGCGAGCGACGGGCGGTCGATGACGTCGGTCTCGTTATTCAGCGCGCGGGCCAGCAGGCGGGCGGTGGTCGTCTTGCCGACCCCCCGGACGCCGGTGAGCATGAAGGCGTGGGCGATGCGGCCGGTGGCGAAGGCGTTGGTCAGGGTCCGGACCATGGCCTCCTGGCCGATCAGGTCCTCGAAGGTGTGCGGCCGGTATTTGCGGGCAAGGACCGTATAGGCCTCGCCGTCGTCGACGTGGGCGGCCGGGCCCGAGTCGGCCGGGGCGGCGGCGGCCGGCTTAGGAGCTTTCGCTTCGACGGCGGGCACGGGTGCCGCCGCCGGCTCGGGCGAGCCGAACATGTCGTCGGTGTCGGGATCGCGCTCGACCGCATCCGCGTCGGGGGCGTCTTCCTCCCACGGAGGGCCTTCGGGACTCGGATCGACGTCGCTCATGCCACTGTCTTACAGCGAGAGGGCGGAGTCGCGCACCCCCTCGCCGCAAGACATCCCCGCTTTCGCGGCGGCGACGGAACCGGTCAGTCGGTCAGGTCGCGAATCTGGCCGCCGTCGGCCCGGATTCGCGCGATCAACTGCTTGTGCAGCCAGATGTTCATCGTGGCTGTGTCGGAGGTGTCGCCGGTGTAGCCGAGCTCATTGGCCAGCTCCTTGCGCTCCGCCAAGGTCGAATCCATGCCGGTAAGCTTCATCAGATCGACGATGGAGGTGCGCCAGTTCAGCGTCTGGTCGCGCTGCCCGTTCATGAAGTCGAGGATGCCGTCGACGTCGACCGGCTGCGCGGCGGCGGGAGCGGTGGTCGGGGCCGGCGCGGGCGCTGCGGTCGGCGCGGGGGCGGGCGCAGAGGTCCCGCGCCGCTTGAAGATCTTGCCGAGAATGTTGCCGAGAATGCTCATGTCCGCTCCTGAGGGGGTGAGCTGTCAGAGCGACTGGAGGGGACGGCGGTTCCCCCGCCACCCCACAGCGGGATACCGACAGACCGGCCACGCTTGCCGGGAGCGAAAGCCGTGCTAAGCCGGACTCTGGGTTGAAACGGGGGGCGTCATGGTCAGGTCTGCAATGATGGGGGCGCTGCTCTCCCTGGCGGTGGCCGGCTCAGCCGCGGCGGAGCCGTTCCAGTCCTTCGCGGACCTTTGCCTGTCGACCAACGCCGGGGCGCACGCCGCCGAAGTCGCTGCCAAGAGCGCGGGCTGGAGCGACGTGACCAGCGAGATGGGCGCCGAAGTGGGAGAGGAGTTCCAGGACGTCGCCGTCTTTCTCAACTTCGACCCGGCCGCCGCCGCCGCGGGTCTCGCGTCGGTCGATTCCATGGAAATCCTCGTGACGGGCTGGGGTGACGGCGAGACCGTGCTGGACACCAAGGGCCTGGTTCTGGACCTTTGCGGGGTGATGTCGCCCGAGGCGGACGCGCTGGTCATGCGCAAACGCCTGGCGGACCATCTCGGCGTGCCGCCCTCGACGGAGGGAAGCGACACCTTCTGGCTGTACTCGCGCCAAGGGGATCGCTTTGTTTCCGAAGCGGCCCTGGCGGACATCGAAGAGGAAGCCCTGCTGGCGGCGGCTCGCTCGCGCAGTCTGTACGCCGTCTATGTGTTTGAGGAGGACGGACTGGCCGGCCTGTTCGTCGGCGCGGTGCGTCCGGCGGAGAAAGCGGCGGATCGCTGACTTCTGCAATGCGGTAAGGTGGAGACCGCGACCCGAAGGGGAATTCGTTGTGGCTGCTGCCTTCCGGCCCTGACCAGATTGGCGAAGCCTTCGCCCGCGATCTCCGAGGCCGATATGACGATTTCGGCTCGCGGATGCAAGTGTGGGCTTGCTAGACAGCATCCATGCCCCTCCCCGTCCTGAACACCTTCGCCGGCAATCCGCTCGATCGGGCGGGGGATCGGCGGGACGACGCCGAATGGCTGGCGGAGCAGGCGGCGAGCCCTGACGCCATGGCCATGGTGCTGTGGGAGGGCCGGCCGCTGATCGAGGCGGGAGAGCCGCGGCTGGCCTGGCTGGCGTTGTCCCATGCGCGGGCGGTGGTCCCGGATCGGGAGCTGTTCCTCGGCCTGTGGAAGGGCGCGCCCTGTTTCGCGGTGGAGGTCGAGGGGTCGGCCGATCCGGCGGACGGGCCGCTGGCGGGGCTGGGGGCGTTTCACGAGATGCGCGAGGCAGCCGCGCTGCTGCCGGGGCCCGATGCCGCCATGGCCGGGACGGCCAAGTCCCTGTTCGACTGGCGGCGGCGGCACGGTTTCTGCGCCGCCTGCGGGGTGGAGAGCGAGAATCGCTCCGGCGGCTGGAAGCGGATCTGCCCGGCCTGCGGCGTCGAACATTTCCCGCGCGTGGACCCGGTGACCATCATGCTGGCGATCTACAGGGGCGGGGCCGAGCCGGTCTGTCTGCTGGGCCGGCAGGCGGCCTGGCCCGAGGGCCGGATGTCGGCCCTGGCGGGTTTCCTCGAGCCCGGCGAGACCATCGAGGCGGCCTGTGCCCGCGAGATCGAGGAAGAGGCCGGGCTGACGGTGACGGCGGTTCGCTATCACTCGAGCCAGCCCTGGCCGTTTCCGTCACAGCTGATGATCGGTCTGGTCTGCGAGGTCGATTCCGGCGAGGCGACGCCTGACCAGACGGAGCTGGAGGCTGTGGCCTGGCTGACCCGGGCGGAGGCGCGGGCGTGTTTGGAGGGAACGCATCCGACCATCAAGGCCCCGCCGAGGATCGCCATCGCGCGGACCCTGCTGCAGGCGTGGGTGGATGGGTTTGAGGTCTGAGGGAGGGATGAGGGATTAGGGATGAGGGATGAAAAGGGCCGAACAACTTTAACGTGATTGCGGTTTCGGCTAAGGTGAGAGCGACCCATCGGAGCCTTAAATGCCGCAGTCGCACCGAGAGCTCACCGTCTGGCGAAAGGCTGTCGACCTAGCCTGCGATGTGTACCGCCTGACCGCCAGATGCCGAAGGAAGAGATATATCGGCTGTCCGCGCAGATCATCCGTTGCTCTTCGTCGATCGCCGCAAATATTGCTGAAGGCAACGCAAGGGGCACGCGCCGGGACTACGCCCACTTCATCAGCATCGCGCGGGGATCGGCCGCAGAGCTGGAGACCTTTTTGATCATAATTCGCCGCCTGCGATTGGCACCGAGCGATCAGATTGATGGCCTCTTGCACTCGGCTGAGGAAATCTCCCGGATGCTGACCGCCCTGCGGTCACGTCTCCGGACGACAGCAACCATCCCTAATCCCTAACCCCTCATCCCTCATCCCTCAAACCAGCCAAGGCCCACGCGGCCGCCAGATCGTCCGGATTGTCCACGGACAGCGGGGCCGCGTCGATCACCGCGGCCCAGATCTGCAGGCCCATCTCCAGCGCCCGCAGTTGTTCCAGCTTCTCCCGGCGCTCCAGCGGCGACGGCGGGGCGGCGCAGAAACGCTCCAGGGCCGCGCGGCGGTAGCCGTACAGGCCGATGTGCCGCCAGACGGGGGCGTCGCCGTAGAGGGTCGAGCGGGTGAAATAGAGGGCGCGACCGTGGCGTTCGCCCTCGCCCATGGCCACCACGGCCTTGACCACATCGGGGTTGGAGCGATCGGAAACGTCCGCCTCGGGCGCGATCAGGGTGGCGATGTCGCACTCCGGCTCGCCATGCAGCAGGGCTGCGCAGGCCAGGGCCAGCCCGGGATCGGCGAAGGGCATGTCGCCCTGCAGATTGATGACGGCGTCATGGCGGCCGTCCGGGTCGATGGCGTCGAGGGCGGCGCGGATGCGGTCGGAGCCCGACGGCAGGTCCGGATCGGTCAGGACAGCGACGCCGCCGGCCGACTCAATGGCGTCGACGATCGCCTGATCGCCCGCGGCGACGGCAACGGGGAGGCCCGACAACACGGCCTGACGCCAGGCCCGCACGATCATCGGGGTCCCGCCGATATCGGCCAGTGGCTTGTCCGGAAGGCGGGTTGCGGCCATCCGGGCCGGAATCAGGATCAGCGGGTTCACATTCAAATCCCAAAGTTAGGCGCCTGCGACGCTCAGACCGTCCTGATCTGGTTGCGAAGGCCGCGCTAGCGTGTAAGAGACGGCCACGCAAGAATTCGCCCTGCCGCCCATGCGGCCGGGCCTCAGAAACGGGATGAGACGACGCGCATGAGCGGCGATCTGAAGTGGAACAAGATCATGGGCGCCGGCTTGGCGACCGTTTTCGTAATCCTGATGGTGAAAGAGGGCACTGCCTTCATCTACCACAACGAAGCCCCTGAAAAGATGGGCTATTTCGTTGACGCGCCGGAAGAGGCCGCCGGCGGCGCTGCTGAAGAAGCCGTGCTGCCGCCTGACTGGGGCACGATCCTGCCGACGGCGGATCTGGCCGCCGGCGAGGCCGCCTTCGCCCGCTGCAAATCCTGCCACACCGTCGCGGCCGGCGGCCCCAACGGCATTGGCCCGAATCTCTACGGCGTTGTCGGCGGGCCGGTGATGCACATGAGCGGGTTCGCCTATTCCGACGCCATGCAGGCGCACAAGGGCGAGGCTCCGGCCTGGGGCCTGGACCAGCTGGGCCAGTTCCTGACCGCCCCGGGCCGCTACGTGCCCGGCACCAAGATGTCGTTCGCCGGCATCCGGGACACCCAGACCCGCGTCAACCTGATCGCCTGGCTGCGTTCGCAGGGTTCGGGCGGCATGGCCATCCCGGCACCCGATCCGACCCGTCAGCCCGGCGCCGCTCCGGCGGCTCCCGTTGAGGGCGCGGCTCCGGTCGCCGGCGCTGAAACCGCGGCCGCCGACGCCGGCGGTCCGACGGGCGGCGCGCCTGTCGCCGGACCGGCTGCGCAGTCGACGACGCAAGCGACCCCTGCAGCGCCGCCGGCAGCGACCAGCACCGCGCGCTAAGGCCTGAAGGCTTGAGATGATGAGAGGGCGGTCTTCGGGCCGCCCTTTTTCGTTACGCTCAGAGCCGGCGGATGGCCGGTCCGTCAGAACCCGCGACCCGGTGCCGGGCATCGGCCTCGGCGAAGGACTCGATCGCCACCCCGCCCAGCCGTCCGACGGCATGCAGCACCCGGCCGCCGTCCAGCATGAAGCCGGCGTGGCCGTTCCAGGGGCCCTCGTCAGGATCCAGCCAGATCACCAGGTCGCCGCGTCGGGCCTCACCTGCCGCCACGGCCTGACCGAGTTCCGCCAGTTGATCGGCGTAGCGGGGTCCCGCGCGGCCGCAGGCGTAGAGCGCCTGCTGAACCAGCCCGCAGCAGTCGGTGCCCTGTGATGAACGACCGCCCAGCTTGTACGGCGTCCCCAGCAGCCGTTCGGCCACCTAGACCGGTTCGGCGGCAAAACTGCCGATGGGGGCCAGGCCGGCCGGGTCGCCCGCTTCGACCACCAGGGCGTTGAGAGGCAGGCGGCCGTCGGTCGATCCGATACGGTGCGTGGGCAGCGGCGCGCCGTCCTTGAGCGAAGCCAGTGCTACCCAGCCCACAACGCCGTCGCGGCGGGCGCGGCCCCAGACCTGGTCGCCGCGCGTATCGAGCACGTCGAAGACCTCGCCGAAGATCAGCTGGTCGACCGGATGCTCAGCCGCCACGGCGTCCTGATGGAGGTCGGCGACCGGAACCGCGCAATGCATCGGCCGCACCGCCCGGAAGGCGGAGGCGCGCACGATCCCTTCCAGCGCCTGCTCGGCCAGGTCGGGCCGGGCGAGGGTGGTTCGGGGATCAAGGCTGGCGGCGGCTGCGGTCAAACGTGGGCTCGTCCGATTGAGCCGTTGTCGTAGCGGAAGAAGCCGAAAGGGCCGTTAACGCGGCGCTGCGCCGCTCAGGGAATCGGGATGAGGGATAAGGTAGGAGTGGCGGCGAACTCCGGCCCCGGTGTCGGAAGCGGACAACTTCCTCATCCCTCATCCCGATTCCCTGGTCCCTAGGCGAACCGCCGCTTCAGCATCTCGAAACACGCCCTCAGCGCCTGGGCTTCGCCGCCTTCAGGCCAGCCGGGGCGGGCGCGGGGGTTCCAGGCGAAGATGTCCATATGAGCCCAGGCACCGGTCGTCGGGGCGAATTTCTGCAGGAACAGGGCGGCGGTGACCGACCCGGCCTGGGCCCAGCCGGCGGAGTCGTTGCGGACATCGGCCAGTTCGCTCTCGATGGAGGCGCGATAGCCGGGCCAGAGCGGCATGCGCCACAGCGGGTCGGCGACGGCGCGGGCCGCCTCGAGCAGGTCGGCGGCGAGGGTCTCATCATCGGTATAGAGCGGCGGCAGTTCCGGCCCGAGGGCCACGCGCGCCGCGCCGGTCAGGGTAGCGAAGTCCAGCGTCAGGTCCGGCGCATGCTCCCCGGCGCGCGTCAGAATGTCGGCGAGGATCAGGCGCCCTTCCGCGTCTGTGTTGCCGATCTCGATGGTCAGGCCCTTGCGGCTGTTCAGAATGTCGCCGGGCCGGAAGGCGTCGGCGGAGATGGCGTTCTCGACCGCGGCGACCAGCACCACCAGCCGGACGGGCAGGTCCGCCTGCATGACGAGGCGGCCGAGGGCCAATGCATGGGCCGAGCCGCCCATATCCTTCTTCATGTTGCGCATGCCCGCGGCCGGCTTGATGTCCAGGCCGCCGGAATCGAACACGACCCCCTTGCCGACGAGGGCGACCAGCGGGAGGTCCGCGCGGTCGAGGTTCCAGCCGATCTCGATGACCCGCGGCGCGCGGTGCGGGGCGGCGGCGCGGCCGACGGCGTGGACGGCCGGATAGTTCTCCTCCAGCAGGGCGTCGCCGGTGATGACCGAAAGGCTCGCGCCCGACGCGGTGGCGATCTCGCGGGCGATGGTCTCGATCTGCAGCGGGCCCATGTCGGCGGCCGGGGTGTCGATCATCTCGCGGGCGAGGGCGCAGGCGGAGGCGATGCGCTGCGTCGCCGCGATATCCAGCCCCTCGGGCGCGACCAGCCGCACCCCGTCACGGTCGGGTCGGGCCTTGTAGCGGTCGAAGACATAGGCCCCGAGCAGGAAGGCCAAGGCCGCCTTGCGCGCCTCCTCCGGCCCAGCCTCAAGGCGATAGAGGCCCGGCGGCAGCTTCGCCGGGAGGGCGCGGGCCGACATCGGATCGAACCGATCGCCGACACCGACCAGAACGGCGGCGATTCCCCCCTGCCCGTCCGGCGCGACCAGCATCTGGCCGGACCTTCCCTTGAAGCCGTTGGCCTCGGCCCAGCCGCCAAACGCCGCCTCGGCCGCGCTGTCCGGACCGACGAACCGCACCGGGATCGCGCCTTCGGTCTCGGAGGTCAGCAGGTCGGGATGAAGGGCGGACATGGGCGACGGCCTTTCCGGCCGGAAACGGCCGATCTTAACCAAGGATTGACGAGAAAGGCCGAGTCTCGGGTCGAACCTTCCGGAGCGCCTTCCATGTCGCGCACGACCGCCCGTATCGCAACCGTCGCCCTTCTGCTGACCGGCATCGCCCCGCCTGTGATGGCGGATCCCGTGGTCGCGCCGCCCGCCCAGACGCCGGTGGGACGCCAGCCCGCCACGGCCGAGGTCCGCGCCGCCTATGAGCGCACCGACGCGCTGAGCCGCCAGATCTTCTGGGCCGACCAGGCTGACATCGACCCGATGGACCCCGTCGCGGGCGTGAGGGCGGCCCAGGCGCTGCGCGAACTCGGCCGGTTCGATCAAGCCGCCGAAATGGCCAGCCGGGTACTGGTCGTCCAGCCCGCCAATATCGACGCCATGCTCGAGCTCGGGCGGGCCCACATCGCCCGCGGCCAGGCCTTCTACGGCATCGCTGCGCTGGAAGGCGCGCGCGACGCCCGCCCCTCGGACTGGCGGTCCTGGTCCCTGCTGGGCGCGGCCTATGAGCAGGTGCGGCGTCCCGACGACGCCCGCGCGGCCTGGGCCCAGGCGCTGGTCCTGTCGCCCGACAATCCGGATGTCCTGTCCAATATGGCGATGTCGGCCATGACGCGCGGGGATGCTGCCGGGGCCGAGCCCCTGCTGCGCCGCGCCGTGGCCCAGCCGGGTGCCTCGCTGAAGGTGCGGCTGAACCTGGCCATGGTGCTGGGGCTGACGGGCAAGCTGGCCGAGGCGGAGCAGATGCTGCGCCGCGACCTGCCGCCCGAGGCGGCCGACCGTAACCTGGCCTGGCTGCGCGAACGCGCCGGCGGGACCGGCGTGGACCAGGCCCGCACCTGGGGGTCGCTCCAGGGCGGCTGATCGCCTATATTCCGCCCATGATCGACGAGCTCTACAGCGCGCGCATCCTCAAGCTGGCGGCCAATCTGCCGCACAGCGGACGGCTGGCTGCGCCCGAGGGCACGGGTGAACGGGTCGCCAGACTGTGCGGCTCGAAGGCGATCGTCGATGTGACACTGGATGATGCCGGTCGGGTCGAGACCTTCGCCCAGGACGTCAAGGCCTGCGCGCTCGGCCAAGCGGCGGCGGGCGTGCTCGGCGAGGTCGTCATCGGCGCGACGCTGGACGAGATCACCGCCGCGCGCGACGCCATGTCGGCCATGCTCAAGGCCGGCGGCGAGGGTCCGACGGGCCGGTTCGAGGGCCTGCGCGCCCTGAACCAGGTCGCCGACTACCCGGCGCGCCACGCCTCGACCATGGTCGCCATCGAGGCGACGCTGGACGCTGTGCGGCAGGCGATGGCGCGGGACCGGGCGGATACGCGAACTAGCCTCGCCGGCGCGGCCTGAAGCCCCGTTGCCCCCGCGGCCTTCGCGAGGGATAAGCGCGGCGACATGGCATCCGGCGGAACTCTCTATGAACGCGGCGTACGGCTGGCCCATCGGGGCTACAAGCTGACGCTGTCGCCCCTGATCGGGCAATCGTGCCGGTTCCGGCCGACCTGCTCGGACTACGGGCGGGACGCGCTGATCCAGCACGGACCGCTCAAGGGGGGATGGCTCACGGCCAAACGCCTCTGCAAATGCCAACCCTTCGGCGAAGGCTGGAAATACGATCCGGTACCGCCCGCAAAGACGAAGACATGATCGACCTCAAATTCCCCGACGGCGCCTCGCGCCAGTATCCCGACGACGCCACGGGCCGTGACGTCGCCGCCTCCATCTCGCCGTCGCTGGCGAAGCGCGCGGCCCTGGTCGCGCTGAACGGCGAGCAGCGCGATCTCGACCGCCCGCTGGGCGGCTCCGGCGACTTCAAGCTGATCATGCGCGATGATCCCGAGGCGCTCGAGACCATCCGCCACGACGCCGCCCACGTGCTGGCCCAGGCCGTGCAGGAGCTGTTCCCCGGCACCCAGGTGACCATCGGCCCGGCGATCGAGGACGGCTTCTATTACGACTTCCACCGCGAGGAGCCGTTCTCGACGGACGACTTCGCCGCCATCGAGAAGAAGATGGCCGAGATCGTCGACCGCGACGAGAAGCTGGTCCGTCAGGTCTGGGACCGGGACGAGGCGATCAAGCTGTTCGAGGCCAAGGGCGAGACGTTCAAGGCCGAGCTGATCCGCGACCTGCCGGGGACGGAGACGATCACCACCTATGCCACGGGCAACTGGGTCGACCTGTGCCGGGGGCCGCATTTCCCCTCGACCAAATTCGTCGGCAAGGCCTTCAAACTGACCAAGCTGGCGGGTGCCTACTGGCGCGGCGACCATCGCAATCCGCAGCTGCAGCGCATCTATGCGACGGCCTGGGCCTCGAAGGAGGACCTCGACGCCTATCTGCTGCGCGTGGAGGAGGCCGAGAAGCGCGACCGCCGCCGCATCGGCAAGGCCATGGGCCTGTTCCACATGCAGGAGGAAGGCCGGGGCATGGTCTTCTGGCACCCCAAGGGCTGGATCCTGTGGCGCGTGCTGGAGGCCTATATGCGCCGCCGGCTGGACGCTGCCGGCTATGTCGAGGTCAAGACGCCCCAGGTGCTGGACCGGACCTTCTGGGAGAAGTCGGGCCACTGGGAGAAATACCGGCCCAACATGTTCGTCTGCGAGACGGTCGAGGGCGAGACCCTGTCCCTCAAGCCGATGAACTGCCCGGGCCACGTGCAGATCTTCGACCAGGGCCAGCGGTCCTATCGCGAACTGCCGCTGCGCATGGCCGAGTTCGGGGCCTGCCACCGCTATGAGCCGTCAGGCGCTTTGCACGGCCTGATGCGGGTGCGCGGCTTCACCCAGGACGACGCCCACATCTTCTGCCGCGAGGACCAGATCGTCGAGGAGACGGAACGGTTCATCCGCCTGACCCAGATCATCCACGCCGACCTAGGCATGACCACGCACGAGATCGCCCTGGCCACCCGGCCGGAGGTGCGCGCCGGCACGGACCAGTTCTGGGACAAGGCCGAGGCCATGCTGGGCGAGGCCGCGCGTCTTGCCGGGGTCGACCCGGTCATCGCCGAGGGCGACGGCGCCTTCTACGCGCCCAAGCTGGACTTCATCGTCAAGGACGCCATCGGCCGGACCTGGACCTGCGGCACGCTGCAGCTCGACTATGTCCTGCCCGAGCGGCTGAACGCCGAATACATCGGCGAGGACGGCCAGAAGCACCGGCCGGTCATGCTGCACCGGGCCATCCTCGGCTCGTTCGAGCGGTTCATCGGCATCATGATCGAGAACTACGCCGGGGCCTTCCCGCTGTGGCTGGCCCCGACGCAGGTCGTGGTGGCGACCATCGTCTCGGAGGCCGACGACTACGCCCGTGACGTGGTCGAGAAGCTGAAGGCCGCGGGCCTGCGCGCCGAGACCGACCTGCGCAATGAGAAGGTCGGCTACAAGGTCCGCGAACACTCCGTCGGCAAGGTCCCGGTCATTGCCGTCGTCGGCAAGAACGAGGCCGAAGCGGGCACGGTGGCCATCCGCCGTCTGGGCTCCCAGGCGCAGGAGCTGGTGTCGCTGGACGAGGCGATCCGCATCCTCACCGAAGAGGCGACGCCGCCGGATCTGCGGCCCACCGCCTGATCATTCCGGACCTCTGAGCGACGCGCGCACGGTGCCGATGCGCGCGTCGTCCAGCAGGACGTGGGCGGCGATGCCGCTGGCGTGGGTGCGCAGCAGGGCCCTCGCCTGGGCGAAGGCCTCGTCGTCAGTCTCTGCCGACAGCGGCTCCATGTGCGGGATCCGCAGGATGTCGCTCTCGATGAAGCAAAAATAGGTCGGCATCCCGGGTCCCCCGTCCACGGGGGTTCTAGCACCCGGCCGGCGCGCCCTTTGTCCGGCGGGCGACATATGCAGCCAAGCGGAGCAGTCAGGCGTTCAGGCTGGATGTCCATCGCATACGAGAACAGATTCATCGCCGGGCTTGAGCCCGAAGAAGCCCGGGCGCTTCGGCCGCTGCTTCGACGGGTGACGGTGACGGCCGAGCAGATCATGGTGGACCAGGGCGCGCCGGTCACCGAGGTGCATTTCCCGATCGATTCCCAGTTCGCGAACCTGATTCGGTTCCCGGACGGCACGGCGACCGAGACCGCCGTCATCGGCAATGAAGGCGTCACCGGCCTCGCGCCGTTCATGGCCGACCGCGGCTGCGCCTGGGAGATCATGTGCCGCGCGGACGGCGAGGCCTGGGTGGTCAGCGCGGCGGCGCTCAGGGCCCTTGCAGCGGCCCGGCCCGGGTTGATGACACGGCTGCTCGCCCTCACAGACCTGTATCAGGCCCAGGCGGCGCAGGCCGCCGCCTGCAACGCCCTGCATCCGGTGCCCGACCGGATCGCCCGCTGGATCCTGACCGCCCGCGACCTGTCGCCCCATGAGACCCTCTTCTTCCGGCAGGAAGAACTCGCGCATCTGATCGGTGCCCGTCGCTCGACCGTCAGCGAGGCGGCGTCGCAACTGCGGCGGCGAAAGGTCATCGCCTACAGCCGCGGGGTCATCCGCATCGTTGATCGACCGGGTCTCGAGGCAGCGGCCTGCGACTGCTATCGCATGCTGAAGCCCCGGCTGGACGACCTGTTCACGCCCCCCGCCGCGCCGGGTGATGTCGCCTGAGCGACATAGGAACCTCCGATAGTTCCGCGGTTTTCGGTGGCTCGCCGCAACGGAGACACCCCATGGCCGAGAAGACCCTCGAAACCCTGTTCCACGACACGCTCAAGGACATCTATTACGCCGAGCGGAAAATCCTGAAGTCGCTGCCGAAGATGGTGCGCGCCGCCCAGTCGCCCGAGCTGAAGGCCGCGTTCGAAAAGCATATCGGCCAGACCGAGGGCCAGATTGAACGCCTGCAGCAGGTGTTCGACATCATCGGCAAGCCGGCCCGCGGCAAGACCTGCGACGCCATCGAAGGCATCCTCGCCGAGGGCGACGAGATCGCCGAGGAATACAAGGGCACCGCGGCGCTGGACGCCGGCCTGCTGGCCGCCGCCCAGGCGGTCGAACACTATGAGATCACGCGCTACGGCACGCTGAAGCGCTGGGCCAATGTGCTGGGCCTGAAGGACGCGGCCAAACTGCTGGACGAGACCCTGCAGGAAGAGTCGCAGACCGATGAGGACCTGACCACGATCGCCGATGCAGCGGTCAATGCCGAGGCCATGCGCCCGGCCGCCTGATCGAACTGCCCCGGATCGAAGAACGGACGGACCCGGCGGGTCCGTCCGTTTTTGCGATTACAGCAGGCGTTTGCGCATCGCCTGGGACAGCATGTCGATCAGGGTCACGGCGATGACAACGATGATCACCACGGCCGAGACGTCCCGGAAGTCGAAGGCGTTCATGCGGTCGAACAGCACCTGACCGATGCCGCCGGCGCCGATGAGACCCAGCACCGTGGCCGAGCGGCTGTTGGACTCGAAGCGGTAGAGGGCGAACGACGTCCAGAGCGGAGCGACCTGCGGTATCACGCCCCAGACGATTTCGTGCAGTTTGGAGGCGCCCGTGGCGCGCACGCCCTCGACGGGTCCCTTGTCTATGGACTCGACGGCTTCGGAGAAGAGTTTGGCCAGCACGCCGGCGGTGTTCAGGGCGATGGCCAGCACGCCCGGCAGCGGCCCGAGGCCCACCGCCACCACGAACAGGAGGCCGATGACGAGGTCGGGGATCGACCGCAGCATGTTCATCACCCAGCGGACCGGCGTGACCACCCAGACCGGTGCGATGTTGCGCGCGGCGGCCAGCCCCATCGGGATGGCTGCGAACACTGCGAGGAACGTGCCCCAGAGCGCGATCTGCACCGTTTCCCACATCTTGGCGACGAACAGCCGCCAGTCGGTGAAGTCGGGCCTCAGAAGTTCCTGGGCGAAACTGCGGGTCGCCTCGGAATTGCTGAACAGCTTGGAGATGTTGCCCAGATCGACCGCCTTGATGCTGTAGATCAGCACGGCGGCCACCCCGCCCCAGATCAACAGGTCGAGCAGCCAGGCGCCCAGCGACTTGGACGGCGGGTTGGGAATGCCTGACGCGCCAGGCTTTGCGGCGGCGTCAGTCAAGGCTGGACCTCGCGCAGGCTGCGCAGACGCTGAAGTTCACGCTCGGCCGTTGCGGCCGCGGCAGTATCGCCCTTGGCGCGCGCCTCATTCAGTTGCTGGTCGGCGATCATCTCACGGATCGGGTTCAGATAGCCGTCGTCGGCGGCGTTGAAGCGCGAGTATTCGAGACCCGCCAGCACACGACGCTGGCGTTCGGCCTCCACGCCGTCGCCCTGGCCATAGGTGAGGAAGAAGCTGCGGATCTTCTCCTTCAGGACCGGATCGAGATCCTCGCGCACCAGAATTCCGCTCTCGGGGATCGGGGGCGACTGCCAGATTTCCTGAATCTGGGCGGCGACCCTGGGGTTCTGCTTGGTCATGAAGACCGTGTTGACCGTGTTCGAGGTCGCCACGTCCAGCACGCCCGAGGCGACCGAGAAGGCATTCGACTGATGGTTGGCCGACCGCACCGTCTTGAAGCATTGGGCAGGCACGATGTTGCGCGGATTGAACAGGAAGGCCATCGGGGCGAGCGTGCCCGAGGTCGACTGCGCATCGCCGATGCCGAAGTCGTAGCGCTGGCCGCAGGCCATGACCTGATCGAGCGTGATGCCCGAGCCCGCGCGCACGATCAGCGTCGAGCGATAGCTGTCCATGCCTTCACGATTGACCGTGCGGGCGATGACTTCGGCGTCGGCCCGATCAATGGCCTCCACCGCCGGCTTGGCCGAGAACCAGGCGACCTGGGTCTGGTTGCCGCGCATGGCCTCGACCAGCACGGTGTAGTTCGAGCCGAAATAGGGCTTCACCTCGACGCCGATGGCCTTGGACATGTCGTCCAGCAGCGGCTGCCACAGGGGGCCGGCTGAGGCCTGACCCTCTGCCGACAGGATCGAGAAGGTGATTTCGGTCGGCGCGGCGCCGGCCTTTTCGTCGCCACCGCCGCACGAGGCGACGCCGAGGACGAGGGCGGCGGCGAGGGCCAGCCGGCGGGTGAACAGGGGCAGGGTCATGCCTTGGTTTCCCAGAACGCGTCCTCGAACTCGGGACCGTAGATGTCGATCAATTGCTTCGTATCCAAGCCTGTCGCCGGGCCGTCATAGACGATCTGGCCGGCCTTCAGGGCGATGACGCGGTCGCAGTAGCGGATGGCGTAGTCGACCTGGTGCAGGGTGACGATGACGCCGAAACCGTCGCGCTTGTTCAGCTCGACCAGCAGCTCCATGACCTTGCGGGCCGAAACGGGGTCGAGCGAGGCGACGGGCTCGTCGGCGAGGATGGCCTTGGCACCCTGGACCATGGCGCGGGCGATGGCGCCGCGCTGCTGCTGGCCGCCGGACAGGGTGTTGGCGCGCTGGGCGGCATAGTCCGAGACGCCGACGCGGTGCAGGGCCGCCATGGCGCGCTGCTTGTCCTCGGTGGGCCAGACGCCCAGCAGGCCCTTCCAGCCAGGGATCCGGCCGAGCGCGCCCAGCATGACGTTGGAGAACAGCGACAGCCGGCCGACAAGATTGAACTGCTGGAAGATCATGCCCAGCTTCTGACGCGCCGCGCGGGTCGCCCCGGTGGTGCGGCCGTTCTTCTGCACGACCTCGCCGAAGACGCTGATCGTGCCCTTGCCGGAATCAATGGTCTGCAGGCCCGTGATCGAGCGCAGGAGCGTCGACTTGCCCGACCCCGAGGGGCCGATGAGGGCGACCATTTCTCCGGCCCCGACCTCGACGGACACGCCGTTCAGGGCCTTTCGGGCGCCGAAAGTCTTGGACACATCCTTCACGGACGCGACGGCGGCGGCAGCTGAGGTCATGGACACGCTGGAGGCGGTTGAAGGGGCGCGCCGCATCGCCTGATCAGGCCCGCGAGGCAAGTCTTAATGGCACGTCCACGAGGTTTTCGTCCAGCGGAACGGCAGGCGGCGATGTCCTGCGGACGGCGGCAGCCCACAGCGCGGGCCTCGTCCGGACGGTACGCGGCGCGTGCCAGCGCAGTCTGTCAGTCCGGACCCTGACGAATCCCCCGCAAACTCAAGGCCCGCCTACAAAAAGCCGCTTTACATGACAGTCCGGTGACCCTACATCGCGGCTTCCGGCGGACCCCGTAGGTCTTCACGTTGCGCTGCTAACGCCGGCTGGGTTTAACAATTACAGGGGTTTACGTGAATTGCGCACGTATCATTTTCCCCTGGACCTGGTCCGCGAGCGGTCCCCTGAACGTCCTGTCGCACTCGTGCGGCCGCGTTCGGTTTCCGTAGCGGCGCGCTGGTTCCAGGACAATCTGAAAGCCGACGTCTTCTATGCGGTGAAGGCCAATCCCTCGCGGTGGGTCATCGAGACCCTCGTGGAGGCTGGTGTCACCGGCTTTGACGTCGCCTCGCTGGGCGAGATCGAACTGGTCCGTTCGGTCAGCCCCGACGCGCGTCTGGCGTTCATGCACCCGGTCAAGAGCCGCGGCGCGATCACCAAGGCCTATTTCGAGCACGGCGTCCGTACCTTCTCGCTGGACAGCCATGACGAGCTGGCCAAGATCCTCGACTCCACCGGCAATGCGACCGATCTGAACCTGCTGGTCCGGATGACGGTCTCGGCGGACGGCGCGGCCTATTCCCTGTCGGGCAAGTTCGGCGTCTCGGTCGACCAGGCACCGTCCCTGCTGCTGGCCACCCGCCAGGCGGTCAAGGACGGCCTGATGGGCGTCTGCTTCCACGTCGGTTCGCAATGCATGCGTCCGTCCGCCTATGAGGCCGCCATGGCCCAGGTCGGTCGCGCCATCAGCCGTGCCGGCGTGTTCGTGGACATCGTCGATGTCGGCGGCGGCTTCCCCTCGGTCTATCCGGGCATGGTCCCGCCGGACATGCAGGAATACGCCGACGCCATCCATCGCGGCTTCAACGAGATGCCGGTGTCGGAAACGACCGAGCTGTGGTGCGAACCCGGCCGGGCGCTGGTCGCCGAGGCCTCCTCGGTCCTGTGCCGGGTCGATCTGCGCAAGGGCGACGCCCTGTATCTGAACGACGGCTCCTACGGCTCGCTGTTCGACGCGACCCATTCGCGCTGGCCCTTCCCGACCAAGCTGGTCCGGGACGGTGGCTCGTCCAATGAGCTCAAGCCGTTCCGCTTCTACGGCCCGACCTGCGACTCCATCGACCACATGCCGGGACCGTTCTGGCTGCCGGCCGATGTGCAGGAAGGCGACTTCATCGAGATCGGCATGCTCGGCGCCTATGGCGTCGCCATGTCGACTGGCTTCAACGGCTATGGCGAGCACGATATCGCCGGCGTCGAGGATGCTCCGATGGCCTCGCTCTACGGCCTGGCGCCCCGCTCCATCCCGACGGTTCGCACCTCGGCGGAAGAGCAGGCCCGCAAGGTGGTTCGCCTGTCGCGTCCCAAGGGCAAGGCCGGCCAGCGGAAGAAGTCGCGGCGCTAAACCGTCGCTTTTGCGTTGTAATCAGCAGCGGCCCGTCGCTCCGTCCGGGCCGCTGTTTCTTTTGACGACGGGCGCTCAAATCAAAGGGAAACCCTTGCAATGAACGCTCCCGTTCAGACCAACCAGAAGGCCCAGCTGCTCCAGAACACGGTGGAGCACGTCGACATCACCTCGTTCGACGCCCGTCCGATCATCGACAGCATGCGCAAGATGTCGTTCTCGAGCCGCGACACGGCCCGGGCCGCTGACATCTTCAACATGGCCATCGAGGACAAGGACTGCTCGCCGTGGCTGATCCTGGCCGGTTCGACCTCGGCCGGCGGCTGCATGCATGTGTACCGCGACATGGTGAAGTTCGGCATGATCGACGCCGTGGTCGCCACCGGCGCCTCGATCGTCGACATGGATTTCTTCGAGGCCCTCGGTTTCAAACACTACCAGGCCGCTGGCGAGGTGGACGATAACGTCCTGCGCGACAACTACATCGACCGGATCTACGACACCTATATCGACGAGGAAGAGCTCCAGGCCTGCGACCACACCATCCTGGAGATCTGCAACCAGCTGGAGCCGCGCGGCTATTCCTCGCGCGAGTTCATCTGGGAGATGGGCAAATGGCTGTCGGAAGGCAACGCCAAGAAGCCCGGTTCGCTGATCCAGACCGCCTATGAAGAGGGCGTGCCGATCTTCTGCCCGGCCTTCGTCGACAGCTCGGCCGGCTTCGGCCTGGTCAAGCACCAGAAGGAGCGGATGGCCGCGGGCAAGCCCTATCTGATGATCGACGCGGTCGCCGACTTCCGCGAACTGACCGACATCAAGATCGCCGCGGGCGTCACCGGCCTGTTCATGGTCGGCGGCGGCGTGCCGAAGAATTTTGCCCAGGACACGGTCGTCTGCGCCGAAATCCTCGGCGTCGAGGCCGAGATGCACCGCTATGCGGTCCAGATCCGGTCGCCGACGTGCGCGACGGCGCCTGCTCGTCCTCGACGCTCAAGGAAGCCGCCTCCTGGGGCAAGGTCCAGACCACGCACGAGCAGATGGTCTTCGCCGAAGCCACCACGGTGGTGCCGCTGATCGGCTCGGACGCCTATCACCGCGGGACCTGGAAGAACCGCGACAAGCGCCGCTGGAACAAGCTGTTCGGCAAGTAAGCCGATACGGACATACGAGACGGAGGGCCGGGATCGCATCCCGGCCCTTTTCGTATGCGGAACCCGGCTGCGTCCCACCCGCTTCTTCACTGAAGGAGCTTGACCATGACCGACCCCAAACAGACCGCTGACGCGCGCGAGGCCGAGGACATGGGCGAAAAGCCCGATACAGGCCGGACGCCGGACGCCCTGACCGAGGCCCTGTCGGGCAGCGACATGGGTTCCGATACCCGCGCCGGCTCGCTGCAGGGCGGGGCCGCGACCGGGTCGGAGATCGATCATGACCAGGACACGGTCAATGAGGCGCTCGCCAGCGAGGGCAAGGCCTCCAGCGCATCGGCCGCCGCTACGAAGGCCGATCCGGACCCGGTCAAGAACACCGGCGAGGACGCGACCGGGAACGAGGGCGAGTCCGCCGACAGCGGCGGAGGCGAGGCCGACGCCGCCACCGGGTGACCCCTGCGTCATCCGCGCCCTGGCGAAGGCGCGAACCCGCCTTGCCGCCGCCGCAGGCTTGGGCCACGGTGCCGCCACTAACGACAGTCTCTTCAAGGACGATACGGGATGAAGCGCACGCTCGCGGCCGCCGCACTGATGGCGGCCCTGGCCATGGCCGGTTGCAGCCAGGCCCCCGCGGATGAGGCTCCGGCCGCCGCTGAGGCCGCTCCGGCCGCAGACGCCGCAGCCCCGGCCGCGGCTACGCCGGCCGTCGCCGCAGGCGCAGCCACCCCGGCCGCTCCCGGCGCGCCGGCCTTCGCCGTCGTCTATCCGGGCGGCGCGGCGCAGGGCCCCGCCACCGTCGCGCGCGGGCCGGACGGACCGGGCGGCATCCTCAGCTTCACCACAGACGCCACGCCCGACGCCGTGATCGACTTCTATCGCCAGCGCGCCGAGGCCGCCGGCCTGGCATCGGTCATGGCCATGAACACGGGTGACGCCCGCGCCTACGGTGCCGCCGCCAGCGACGGCAGCGGCAAGCTGCTGCGCGTCGTCGCCACCCCGGTCGAGGACGGCCCGACCAGCGTGCAGCTGGACTGGACCGCCGGCCGGTGAAACCCGCCGCCGTCCTGGCCGCCTGCCTTCTGATGGGCGGGTGCGCCACGGCCGGTCGGCCCGTAGTCGCGCTCGCGCCGGACGACGGCTATCTTGACCGTGCCGCCGTCACAGCCGTCGCGGCGCAATTCTCCCCCTCCCCCATGGATCCCCGGGCCGAGCAGGCCGTGTTCGCTTCGGTTGAACCGGGCACGGACCGCTGGTGGCTGGCGACCGCCCAGGCCGAGCTGCGGCCGCCCGAGGCCGCCCAGCATTTCGACTGCGTCCTCGGTACGCGTCTGGCCGAGTCGCCGCGCCCCGCCCTGACGCGGATCATGAACCGGCTGCTGATCGATTCAGCGAGCGTGGCCAATGCGCTGGCCGAGCGCGCGCCGCGACGGCGGCCGGTCGCCGATCAGCCTGACCTGCAGACCTGCGTGCGCATGGACGAGTTGGTGCGCAACAGCCCCTCATGGCCGGCGGGCGGAGCGGTCGCCGGGGCCGCCTATGGCGAGATGTTCGCAGCCCTCGCCCCCGATCAGGCGGAAGCCGTGCGGCGGCGCGGGCGCGATATCGGCGAGAGCCGGGCCCTGTGCCGCGTCAACTGGCAGGCCGATGTGACCGACGGCCTGCAGATCGGCCGGACGGTCTATGAACGCGCCGCCGTCACCCCGGAATTCGCCGCCGATCTGGACGCCGCACGGGCGGAAGTCGCGGCCGCGCGCGCCGAGGGCCTGACCAATCCCGGCTGCGCCGCGGAACGCCGCGCGCTGGGCGTCAGGCCGGCCGCGGGCTGACCAGCGAACTGTAGAGATCGGTGCGCCGGTCGCGGAAGAAGCCCCAGGCGGCGCGGTGGCGGTCGATGTAGTCGAGGTCGAAGGTATGGACCAGGGCCCCCTCCTCCGCGCGGCCGAAGCTCTCGACCAGATCGCCCCGGTGATCGGCGATGAAGGATGAGCCGTAGAAGACCTGGCCGGCCTCATTGACCTGTTCATGGCCGATGCGGTTGGCGCCGATGACCGGCACGACGTTCGAGACGGCATGGCCCTGCATGGCGCGGCGCCAGGGCTCGGCGGTGTCCAGTTCCTTGTCGTGCGGCTCGGAGCCGATGGCGGTCGGGTACATCAGCACCTCGGCCCCCTGCAGCATCATCGCCCGCGCCGTCTCGGGGTACCACTGGTCCCAGCAGATGCCGACGCCGATGCGGCCGTGGCGGGTGTTCCAGACCTTGAAGCCGGTGTCGCCGGGCCGGAAATAGTATTTCTCCTGATAGCCGGGGCCGTCGGGGATGTGGCTCTTGCGGTATACGCCCAGCGCCGCGCCGTCGGCGTCGAGCATGACCATCGAGTTGAAATAGTGCGGCCCCTCGCGCTCGAAGATCGACACGGGGATGGCGACGCCCAGTTCCGCCGCAACGGGCTGGAGCGCCGTGACGCAGGGGTGCTCGCGCCATGGATGGGCGGTCCCGAACCAGCGCTCCTCCTGCGAGACGCAGAAATACGGCCCCTGGAAGAGCTCGCTGGGCAGGATGACCTGGGCGCCGCGGCCGGCGGCATCGCGGATCAGGGCGATCGTCTTGTCGATATTGGCCTGAAGGTCCTCGCCGTACGAGGTCTGCAGGGCGGCGACGGAGATCGTGCGGGCCATCAGGCAGGCTCCTGCTGGGAGATGCAGTGGAAGGATCCGCCGCCGGAGAGGATGGCGATGGAGGACAGGGGGATGATCTCCCGGTCCGGGAAGACCGTCTTCAGGCCCTGGCAGACCAGGTCGACGGCGCGCGCGTTGCCGTAGTCCGGCACGATCACGGCCCCGTTGGCGCTGAGGAAATTCATGTGGCTGGCCGGGATGGGCTTTTCGTCCTCGTCGCCGATGAAGCCGGGCGACGGCAGGAGCAGCAGTTTCAGCGGCGCGCCGGTCGCATCCGTCATCTCCGACAGCGCCTTCGCCACGGCGTCATAGACCTCATCATTCGGATCGCCGCGGCCCCAGGCGATCGGGCAGGCGACGACGCCCGGCGCGACGAAGCGGGCGAGGTTGTCGACGTGGCCGTCGGTGTGGTCGTTCAGCAGGCCGTCGCCGAGCCACAGCACCTGCCGCGCGCCCAGGGACGCCGTCAGCGCCGCCTCGGCCGCGGCCTCGGTCCAGCCCGGGTTGCGGTTGGGATTCAGCAGGCATTGACGGGTGGTGACGATGGTCCCCTGCCCGTCGTGATCCAGCGCCCCGCCCTCGAGAATGAAGTCGTGACGGTCCAGCGCCACGCCGGACGCCGCGCCGATCTGGTCCGCGACCGTGTCGTCGTGCTCGAGTTCATATTTCCCGCCCCAGCCGTTGAAGCGGAAGGCGGCGGCGTTCGCAGACCCCGCGCCGAAGATCGGACCGGTGTCGCGCAGCCAGATGTCACCGAACCGGCCGTCGATGATCTCGACATTGGCAACCCCGGCGAAGCGGGCCCGGGCATCGTCGAGGGCCTCAGGCTTGCCGACCATCAGCTTGACCGTCTCGCGGCCCGGTCCGGCGAGGGCGCGAACGAGGGCCTCGACCTCGGCCTGGGCCGGCTCAAGGTTCTCCTCCCACAGCTCGCCGTGGCTGGGCCAGCCGACCCACATCGCGCGATGCGGCGACCATTCGGCGGGGATGGGGGTGGTCATCGGTGGGAGTGATCCTGAACGGCGGGACAGCCGCGCCAGATAGACACGCCGGGCCGTGACTTCAACCGATGCGGTTCCGGCGGCGGGACAAACGAAAAGGGGCGGCCCGTTTCCGGACCGCCCCTCGTTCGTCAGTGTCGATGGACCGGGGTCTAGAACTTGACGCCCAGGGAGATCATCGCAGTCCGGGGCGAACCGATCGAGTAGGTCCGGGTCTGGCCAGAGCGGATGGCGGTGGCTGCCGGGACGCGCGGGTCGGTCGTCAGAACCGAGCTGAGCGAGTTGTTACCCGACGAGATGTTGCCGAGGTAATCCTCTTCCAGCAGGTTCGTGACGTTGATCTGCACGTAGGCGTCGCGGACGCCGACCAGGCTGGTCAGGTCGTAGCGGGCGTCGAGGTCGACGACCGTATAGGCCGGGGCGACTTCGTCGTTCACGTCGGTCGCGAAACGATCGCCGACATATTTGGCCTGCAGGCCGACCGAGAGGTCCTGGGTGACGTCCCAGTCAACGCGGGTCGAGAAGGTCCAGTCGGGCGTCTCAACCAGCGACTTGCCGGCGGTCGGCAGGAACAGCGGGATCAGGGTGCCGGTGCCGCAGGCCGGGGTCGAACCCGGGACCTGGTTGGCGTTCGTGCAGTTGAAGTTGCCGAAGAACAGATTGTCCTGGATTTCGCTCTCGTTGTACGAGGCCGAGCCATAGACGGACAGGGTGTCGGTGACGTTCCAGCCCAGCTGGCCGTCGAAGCCCCACTGCTCAACCGCGCCGACGTTGCGGTCGATGATCAGGTCGAAGGTCGGCGAGCTCGGGTCGTTGTCACGGGCCGAAACGATGCGGTTCTCGTAGCTGGTGTACCAGAACGCGCCCTGGGCCAGGAACATGTCGTTGCGGAAGCGGTAGCCCAGGTCCCAGGACTTGGTCAGTTCCGGCTGCACGGCCGAGAAGTCGAGGGCACCGGTGGTGCTGCGGACGGGCTGGTAGAGGTTGTCCGTACGCGGAACCGAGATGCCTTCGGCGTAGCTGGCGTAGACGCTGTGACCGTCCGCGAAGCGCCAGTTGACGCCGAGGTTCGGCAGGATGTCGTTGAACTCGAGCTCGGCCTGGTAGGGCGCGATCCACGAACCGGTGGTGCCGTTGAAGGTCACGTTGCCCGGACGGGTCAGGTCCGGCGTGGTGGCTTCGGTGGTGCAGCGCACGGTCGAGGTGCCGTTCAGCGTGAAGCAGTACTGGTTCAGTTCACGACGGAAGTAGGGCGCGCGTGCACCGATGTTGACGGTCAGCGTGTCTTCGAGGAACTGGCCGCGGTATTCGATGGCGAACTGGTTCAGTTCGGCGAACGAGAGGCGGTCGCGCGAGCGGTAGTTCGAGCCGTCGCGGCCCAGCAGGCGGAGTTCCGGCGAACCCCAACCGTTGTGGCCGCCGAAGACGTTGGCCGGACGACCATCGCGGCCCAGCAGGATGCCGTCGCCGGACTGGCGGTGGCGGCCGAAGTCCAGGGTGTAGGCGGCGCGCAGGCGGTGATCTTCGTTCAGATCCCAGATCAGCGAGCTGATGATGCCGTAGCGGTGGGTGTTGGTGTTGGACGGGGCGTAGATGCCGACGGTGTCGAGCACGTCGCCGTCGCCGTTCAGGTCCATGCCGATGCCGGTGGTGTTGGTCAGGCTCTGGTCAAAACGGTTGTCCGTCTCGGTGGCGAACGAATAGTTGCCGCCGTTGGCAATCGTGTACTGGAACGACGGGTCGAAGGTGAAGCGGATGCTGTCCGTCAGGCCGTAGCTGAACTGGCCGCGGATGTTGCCCGTGTTCGAGGGGTTGATGCGCAGGCCGTAGAAGTTGGTGCAGCTGCCGGTGCCCGTCGTGCCGTCCGAGCGGGTGAAGGTGGCCTGGGTGTTGTCGTTCTGTGCGCCAGCGCCGGGGGTCGGCAGGCGGCAGGTGGCGTCCTGCTCGAGGTAGGTGCCCGAGTTGAACTGCGCCTGGGTGATGAAGTTGTTGTAGAAATCGTTGCGGTTGCGGTTGAAGTGAGCCGACAGGCTGGCGAAGTTGCCGTCGCCGAGGTTCTGATAGATGCGGCCGTTATACTGCTGCTTCTCGAGATTGCCCGGACCCTTGAACTTGTCATAGGTCGTGCCGGAGAAGGTGAAATAGGCGGTGGTGTCGTACGGGCCGAAGGTGCCGGTATCGAAGCGGGTGAACAGGCGGCGGTAGTTGAACTCGCCGAACGACACGTTCACCTGGCCGCCCATATCCTCGAGCGGACGCGAGGTGGTGTAGTTGATGGTGCCGCCGGTGGCCGAGGCGGTCGGGCTGTCAACGTCGGTCGTGCCGGTGTTGACGGCCGCGCGCTCGATCAGCTCGGGGTCCAGCTGCTGGTTGGTGTAGGTGGCGTAGTTGCCGGTGTCGTTCAGCGGAATGCCGTCGAAGGTCAGCGAGACGCGGTTGCCGTCGAAGCCGCGCAGACGGATGTTGCCGCCCGAGTTGCCGAACGGGTCGGCGTTCACGAAGTTCAGGCCGGGGACCAGGTTCAGGGTCTGCAGGATCGTCTGACCCGGGCTCTGGGTTGCGATGAACTCCTGGGTGATGGTCGAGCGGGTCTTGGCGACCGTCTCGGCAACGATCGAACCGTCCGTGGTGAACGGCGCGCGCGTGCCGGTCACGACCACGGTGTCCAGGTCGGTGGCTTCCGTCGCGACCGTGCCCGAAGACTGGGCCGAAGCGGCGCCAGCGACCAGAAGGCCGCTGAAGAGGGCGGTGGTCGCCCAGAACACGCGTTTGCGGTTCGTCATTGTCATCTATCCCCGATGAAGAAGGGCGCGTGCGCCCGGCAACCGGCGGCAGCCGGCTAATCTCCCGCCCCCTCTAGGCGTGCCATCAGAAAGTGGGACGACATTCGTGTGACAGTGATATGACAGCCGGCGTCGGTGGCGTCAGAGACACACCCGGGCGACCGGGAAGCTGTGGACGATTCCGGATGCGGTCCCGCTGACGTCGATCAGGTCGCTATTTCATCCGGGGCCGGACAGAAGGAGGCCTGGCGGGAGCTATTCGCCCCAGACCGCGCGCAGGCGCGCGGCCCGGCCGCAGAATCGGCTGTAGCCGGCGTACCGCACCGGGTTCAGGCGGGCGAAATCCTGATGGTAGTCCTCCGCGGGCCAGAAGCGCGCCGCGTCGCGGACCGGAGTCACGAATCGGGCGGCCCCTATCCGGGCAGCCGCCGCACGACGCGACGCCTCGGCGGCGGGCTTCTGGGTCGCGCTCGCGAACACGGCGGTCGCGTAGGACGCACCCTGGTCGCAGAACTGGCCATCGGGATCGGTGGGATCGATGGTCATCCAGAACCGGTCGACAAGCTGGCGATAGGTGATCCGGGTCGGGTCAAAGGTGACCTGGACCGCTTCAAGGTGGCCCGTGCCGCCCCGGACGACCTGTTCATAGGTCGGATTGGCGGCGCGGCCGCCGGCAAAGCCGGACACCGCCGTCACCACACCGGGAATCCGCTCGAAATTGGCCTCGACCGACCAGAAGCAGCCGCCCGCGAAAACAGCGACCTCACGCCGGCCACTGTCCCGCGCCTGCGGGCTGGACGGCGCGCTCTCGGCGGGGGCACCCGGCGAGCAGGCGGCGAGGGCGAGAATGACAAGGCTGCAGATGGCGCGGCGAGACATGGGGGTGGCAACTCCGGCGGCGCGACAGGGTCCGCGCCATGACCGACATACGATGGTCGCGCCCCAACGGTTTCAGATCAAGCGGACAAAGCAAAACCGCCGGCCCCCTTTCGGGGACCGGCGGCTCTGTGTTGCTGGCCTTCGGCCTTCCGGGGTTAGCGGAAGTTGATGCCGATGGTGGCGCGACGGTTGAGCGGCTCACGCACGCCGTCGGCGGTGGCGCGGGCCAGGGCGGTTTCGCCCTTGCCGTCCAGCGAGATCACGCCGCCGTTGACGCC
>Ga0187844_10000458_pt1 | contig 31667 bp, 46 predicted proteins | sample SpaLakP09_SKY_50_FD_134517 | JGI IMG/M metagenome (GOLD analysis project Ga0187844, IMG submission 134517) | Oligotrophic lake water microbial communities from Sparkling Lake, Wisconsin, USA - SP09_SKY_50 | ecosystem: Environmental > Aquatic > Freshwater > Lake | place: USA: Sparkling Lake... | reverse complement strand
TTTTACTTAAAACCTCTATATAAGAAAAACGCAATACCAGCAATGCCAAGTATATATACTGTAAAAAACACAGCAGTCGATGCATCCTGTAGTGGGCCGTGCGGGCCGCCAGACGCGTAGCGGTAGTCTGTCCACGTAGAAGCTCTATATAACCCATATACAGCTACCGTAATTAAAACGAGTGCTCCGATTGCTGCGAGAAGATATGCTGTATTCATTTTATATTTAACTAAATGTTTTTTGGGTATGAATGATTGCTCCAATCCATTGAGGAATATTTGTAACAACCTGTTGAACGACGGTGATGTCGTGCGGAACTGCATAATGGATGTCTAGGGTTGTAGATTCACATACGAACAAAATAGCAGTTATCAAGAATGGTAAACGTTTCCGTAAATCTCCTTGCCCCCATCTTAAACAATACATCTTATACAACGCATCAATATATGGTCCTAGCGTTCCTGATTGAGGCGATGTTCGTGCGGCCTCCATGACAACTGACCAAATAATCCAAACTGGAGAACGAAGGTATTTTTCTTCAACATAGTCATTAGATCGATATGAGCAAACAAGATGAGTCTTATTATCCAACTTATACTTCGAAGCATAGGCTAGAATCCAAGATACCCAATAAAGTCCCCGAATAGAATCGCGAGTCTCGGGTCTCATACAGTATGCAAATTCATTTACCGGAACATATAGCTCCATAGGATCTTCCTGTTTCATTATACCCCTGGCATACATAGACGATGGAGCCTTCAGATTTTCTTGAATAACCATGGGTGTGAAATCATGTTCTGGTCTAATTCTGGGAAGATTCGGAAGTTTGGATTTTCTACAAAGAGCTACACTAGCTCCTACCTCACAGAACAGCCTGCGTGCGTCGTGATTGTTTCTGATATCTGTCATATTTTGAAGTGTATACTGTCCTTCATATGGAGCAAAACGCTCATACATTTGGACTAAATAAATAAACACATTAGGAGCTCCTCGATTGATGTGCTGCGCTGAGCTCAAGAATAACGTATTCCAACATGAGTGTACCAAACCAGAACATAACAATTCCAGAATCCAATAGCAGGTGTAATCAGCGTGACCTAGTTTTATGTTCTCGTCCAGAACTTTGTAGACATGTGTCCTCAAATGTCCGGAGAAGGTAAATCTTTGAAAGTCTAAGACGGTCCGGCTATCGAAGATATCCATTATCTTCTGTGCCGGCGAGTTTTACGCTTATGCTTGCGCGAACGCCTATGTTTGCGAGTACGCCCACCCTCAAGATTCCTGGAATTGGTGCGCGGGCCAAATGCACTGCTCATAGCTCTTCGAGCAGCAAAAGCAGCATCCTTAGCCACCACTCCTGGTGTATGAAAGTTCGATCTATCTATCGTATCCGCTGCATCTTTTACTGCATTGTATACTCCAGATTTTGGTTGTCTTTTCTGTGAATTCACGCGAGCTAAATCATAGACACTTGCCTTACCAGCCTCGGGAATATTATAAGTCGACATTTATTATTAATTTATAAAATAACTAGATATCGGTAGACCTTATCTTCTGTGCCGGCGAGTTTTACGCTTGTGTTTGCGCGAACGCCTACGCGAACGTCCAAGACCATGCCCTGGCTGGACTCCGTAATACCCTGGTTTAACCTGTGGCGATATTCCTGATAAAACTCCCGGAGGAACTGGAGCCTTTCTGGCTGCTAGTATTTGAGCAGGGCTAAGCGCTGGAGCAACAGGTGGATCGGCAGGTTTCTCTTCTGCCTTTACAACAAGCTTTGCCGCATCTTCTGCCACCTTCTTATCTATTTTAGCCTTGGCCTCAGCCGCTTCTCTTTCAGCCTTAGCCTTGGCCTCAGCAGCTTCTCTTTCAACTCTAGCCTTGGCCTCGTCTGCGTCGCGCTTTAATTTTGCTAGACCTGCAGGAGTCATTCCTGTAGGTCTAAGAATTCCACGTAATCCTCCTGATCTGCGCTTACTAATCGCAATAGCTGCCTGTTGTTTGCGACTACGTGCCATTGTTCTCACTTTGTAAAATAAACGAGATATTGGTATTCCTTAGAACAGGATACAAGATGAACCTTATCCTTTAGTCTAAATCCAGAAGTCTTAGCAATTTCAATCAGACGCTCCATAGAAGGCATTGTCCAGCGTTGCTTTTGCTCGCGATACTTGATATTGTCTGGACTACTCTCTGTGTCATAATATGTAATAACCTCTGAAAATGTGGCATCATCTTCGTCCTTTTTCTTATTAAACGTTCCTGTATATTTGAACTGGTCAAAGAATATGTCGGATTTGGTTTGGCGCTCGATTGAATACTTCTGAAGAGAGAATGCTGCAAAGGGTGTTGACAAATCCAGAATTGGATCATACTTATCTGGCTCAACCATATGAACTACAAAGGTTCCACCAGGCTGGGTCCAATGGTAAGCATTATCGAAGATAGTCTTAGAATTTGGAAAGCAATATATAGCAAACCCAAGGAGAAATGAGTGACTGTAAGACTTTGGTGAAAAAAGAGTTGGACTTGTTATGTCACCCTTTGTAAATCTTGCAGAAGGACATTCCTTTCTTGCCTCGTCTAACATGTCGCTTGATGAATCAACTCCAGTATAGTCAACTCCTAAGTTTTTGAACCAGCAGGCATGTGGAGCAATTCCACACGCCATATCGAGAACCTTCACAGTTGCCTTTGGCCAATCAGCAAGGACAATGTCTTGAAAGGATACCTGTTCAAACTGTAATTTGTCGTAAGAATGCCATAGAGCCTTATAAATACTAGCATAGACTGAATCGTTATACTTCTCAGGGTCTTCTAGCATAACAGACTTTCCATCCTCAAACCCTTCAACAGTAGATGCCCACTGTGAGACCCAATATAAGAGAAAGACCAAGGATAGAATAACTAGATACTTTGTCCACTCGTATTCCATTATTATTATGACATGAAAGAACCAACAGGTCTCGTTGCGTAACTATACCCAAAATAGACCACTACAAGAACAAGAACGCATATAGTGATGTCTAATATAATTGACCACCAATCCGATCCTCCCTGCGAATCACCGCCTCCAAAATCTAGCAGACGTTTACGAACACTTGCAGAATCCTTTTCTTTCATAACCATTCTGTGAACAAATCTGACTTCATCTTCATCGCCAATCTGCGAGCTTTCAATATCTTTTAGTGCTTGTTGTTTTGCGCTTTGTGCAGCCTGCGAGACTTGCGCAGCTCCTATCTTCCGTCTGTAGGAATCGATTAGGGGGTCAATCTCCTGGATAGCCTTTCTTTCTTTTTCCTTGTGGAGCCAACCAGCTCCATCCTTTAGGGTATAATAGGCGGTTCTGGCATTTTCGTATGCTTCTGGATCGGTTCCCTTTCTTACTGTGGCTTCATGCAAGGCGCCTTGAAGAATTTGAAGTTGTTTATCTTTTTGACACTGAATGTCACACGCCATTGTTTAATATAAGGTATAATAGTCCGCCAGCAAAGACTGCCAAAGCTATCATATGTGTGAGGCTACCCAGTATACTTCCAATCAAGTAAACTGCTGATGTTGCCGCAAGCAAGAGTAATATTTTCTTAATTAGAGAAGATGAGTTAATAAGTTTCTCAGTTTCTGAAACTACATCTGTAATCTTCGTCTTAGTATCATCATTCACGTTCTTAGGAACGCTTCCAAATAGTTCTTCAAAAAATTTCTTAATGAGCTCAAGTTGTTTAGACATTGCTGTTGCCGCAGTAGTTTCTGAGTATTCTGCTTCTACATTTTGAACAATCTTGTCTCTTTCTTTTTCGTAGGGTTGTGTCATTTTGAAAACATTCGAATAGTCTGTGGTTCCTTGTTTACTGAAAATATTTCCGGAATCGCCAGGAGTTGTTGTAGTCATCCAAAGCTGATTTGAAACAGGCTCTAGAGTTAGTGCCTGGGGCATATAGCCTTGCGTTGAAAGTTCTGAACAAGTTCCGTTTAGACATCTTTGAATTTCATTTGATTGTTCAAGACCATACAGAGCTGTCTGATCTGAGTCTCCTAGAACATTTGTATACTTTCCTCCAAATTGTGGTATGATTGACCAATCTGACTGCATAGCCTCATCGGTCTTCACTGCATTTCCCTGGTCATCAACACCATATAGATTGGACGAGCTGGCAGATGTTATAGTAACTGACTTTGGTGTTGTAACCTGAACCCAGTTTGACATTGTTACTGGTTTATGGATGCGCCATTTCTGTGAGCCAGTCTGTCCCCAAATATATGAGCCAGTGCTAATAATTTTTGTCATACCAGGTTTACCTGTTACCGTAATCCAATCATCGGAGTTATTAGCAGCCTTTGAAGCAAACATTACTCCGTTTGCGGTTTCATAAAGAACATACACCTTGGATTCATCTGTTGCGATATCAAGTATGCTGGTTGATTCTGGAATTGTTGCTGGTTTCCAATTACCTTCACAAGGAAGCTGACAAATCCACACCTGACCTGAACCTATTCCCCACGCAAAGCCTAGGGAGGATGCAGATACCTTATCTAGACCACCTGGAACAGCATTCCATTGATCAGGTGTGATTTCTGTTGAAATTAGTTTATTCAGCTCATCTGTTATAAGATCCATCGTATTATATTACGTGTTTACTTTCTTTCCGAATATAGAATACACTGGACCAAGCCCGCGTTGAAAGTAATATTCGGTAACACCACTCGTAAGAGGCTCGCGATTAAACTTATCTTGGTTAAAACGGGGCTTAATATTTGGGTCATTCTCGTCGTTAACCTGTAACATCAAATTTGCGTTGACATACTTACGACGAAGCTCTATAAGCTGAGATGCATCCATAGACCGCCCAAACTTACCGTTAGAGTTTATGTTAGGCATTTATTATACCTCGATAAAAAGTAATGGATATCAATCAATATCAAAAAGATAGAGACTCTGACTTACAAAATTTTAAGAAAGAGTATGCCCAATCTAAGGCGGAGTATACGCGTCTTCTGAGTCTCGCCGTATATGAGCCAGATACTGAGAAACAGGGTGAGCTAGTTAAACAGGTTATGGAATTGAATACCCAGCTCGCAGCCATGATTCGTTCGTTTATTGGCGAATCGAACAATAAATTTGACCCTAAGACAATTTCAGACATGACGGATGAAATTATGAAGTATCAAAAAGAATACGAGGAACTAAAGGCGAAAAGAACAAAGCAAGCATCCTTTGAAACAATATTTGACCGCGAGAATGAAAAGCTTTTCAGGACTCGTCGTCAATTTAATATATTTCTTTCAATGTTACTCGCTGGTATAGTATTTGTCATAATGATGATTTTTATAACACCATCAGGCCCACTGATACCAACCCAAGAATTCCAATCGCCCAGTACTTCCATGTCTGAGATGGGGGCAACGGTGGGAGGGATGCTGCGGGGATTGTCATAGCATGATCATAGATTTGTTCAACCTTATCGTCCTCTGGTGTTTGTGACTGTAAAAAGGTATCTAGTGTCTTCTGCGCAGCCTCATACGCTGCCTTATACTTTGGCTCACCGGTAGTTGCGTATTGAATATAATTCATGCGATACTGTTCAATAGTAGACTCCATTTATCTAAGTCTCTAGAACATTAGCTACACAATAACGATAATATAGAACATTGCCACCTGACTCTGAAAATCGAGTAACCTCTACAACGTCTCCCGGCTTGGCTCCAATCCACTTAGCCATGGCATCCTGAGAATCAATCCAAGGCAGCTGCTTCTTTGGATCTACAATATTCATCTTCTTCTCTAGCTTCATGAGCTCATCCTCGCTAATAATACGGTGAGCAGGAACACGGCGATGTTGCGTAATATCAAACTGAAGACGACGAATGTCAAACAGCTGGAGTAGAGGATGCTTTTCCTTGTTGTAGTTTCGAATAACATTAATCACATTCTCAGAGGGAGGAACAAGTGATACTACAATTGTTCCATTATTGTAGTTGTTCTCTTCAGAAAATGTGATATACGACTGCAGAGCGTTCTCGTTCAGACGGCTCTTTTCATTGAAGATGATTAGGATTCCTCCAATATTATACATTCGCGTTTCATCTAGAGGAGCAGCAAGTGTCTCTACGGCATCAATCTTAATCTTACGACTTTCTAGCATACGCTTAAGTGTCTCGAGTGCGCGGTCTTCCATTCTTACTCTTGTTGTTATCGATGAAAACTCTTTCCGTTTTAAGTATACAAATGAAGTGGAAGGAAAATCTACCTTCATTCGTATTTTTTGCTGTAGCAGCTCTTATCGGTTATGCGGTAATTTCTAGATTCAGAGATCATTATGTTCCAGAATTTCTAGAACAGGGTAATGTTAGAAAGACGAAGGAGATGGGTAATTCTTCTTTCAGACAGGATACAAATCACGTTCGGCCAGATGGTCGGTTTGCTGCTCCGCCTATTCAAGGTGTGGAATCACCCTTCAGAGTAAATATGTTTGATTCATATATCCCCTAAAGGCATGCCTTTAGATTATTTTCAATACGCTGTTTTTGGAAGGAAGGAAATTTCTGGTCATGTAGAAGTTTAATACACATCTGTTTACAAACATCCTTACGACCAGTAAAGGCTCCAGAAATAGCAAGTTCATCAAATACTCTCCACAAATAGATATCTGCTTCGATAAAGAGACATTCCTGTGTTGGCTTAGGGATACTCGAGGCATACGTCAGCATTGAAAATACTTCATTTGACCACATTTCTTTCATACGACACTGCGTAGCGTATGTAACAAGTGATTCAATTCTGTGCGGGCAAACTTCGTGTGCCTTCCAAGCCCATTCCTTGCTGTGAAGAAGTCTAGAAATATTATAGGCGCTTACATACATTTCTTCTCTCCATCGTCCCATCTCAAAGCGCTTCTTATACCATTCTACTGCTTCATCCAACATTCCAGCATCTCGGTATGATTGCGCAAGATAGAATATATTTCTATCATTATCTGGGTCTTTCTTAACTTCGGCCAGTAGAGTTTCTGCGTCTTTCTTATACTTTTCAGTTCCCTCCGCAATCTTTGACCGATTGCCCATTGTTCTACCTATCATATAGATGTTATCTGGTAATTTTACAAATCTATTCTGTTTTCCGTTTGTAGGATATTCGTGAAGAACACCAACATATTTCCAATTATCATTTGCCTTAAAAATCTGAGTGCGATGATATTCAAGACAATTATTTTCTCCTCTCCGAATCTCTACATTGCACGCATTAGGTTTGAGTTCATTAAGAATTTTCTTTAGCTCAGTTTTACTATTTGGAGGAAATACCATTAAGTCGTCTGCATCTATCATCAAAATATAGTCCATCTTACCATCACATGTGCGCAGAGCTTCACTGCGACTCTCTCCAAATCCCTTCCACTCTTTTTCGTGAACCTCACCGCTGACCCCATGTTTGGCATAAAAATCTTTAATAATTTGAATAGTATTATCACTTGATCCTGTATCAACAATACTAAAGGTATCGATAAGCGCAAGTGTAGATTCAAGAACCTCGTGAATAATATGTGATTCGTCCTTAACAATCATACACAGACCAATCTTTAGAGAGCCCGCAGTTTGAATCAGTTCCTTTATTGTTGAAACTATATCTTCCGTAATAATGACGTCTGAAGGAGTATCGGCACAGGGCTCTGTTACAACTTTCATTCCAGCAAAACGTAGTCGTTCACAGCGAATTGACTCGTAAACCTTAAATTCTTCTTGATAATGAAGATTGAGTAGAACAGAACATTCTCCAATTTGTCTGTCTCTTTCTTGACCAAAGGTGTTGGTAATAAATTTTACTGTAAACCCACTGTCAGTTAACATCTTCAATTTTTTCATACGAAACTCAGAGTATCCTCCGATACAACAAATGTTAAATTTCTTTGGAACGTCAAGACACTTCTTTAGAAAGGCAGTCTCTTCGGGATTCTCACGATATGGAAGATGAACACCCTTCTTACTAAGTTTGATGTTATGAAGAGAATAATCAAAAACTTCTACGTTATCCTTTACGTAGGTATTGTATTCTTCCATCTTTGAAGCAACACTAAGCTGTTCTGTATTCACAAACCCAATCTTACAACCTTCAGGAAGCAGACTAAATGGCACTCTACGAACACAAAGATAATAAGCAATCTCTGTAAATTTTGGTGTATTTACATCGTAAACAAAAATTGTATCACTTCCTTTAAATGTATTAACATATTCAACCATATATTCATAGTCTGATTGTTGTACAAGAATTATACGATTCATTTACTATAAATATTCTACACCTCTAAAATCCCTTTATCCTTAGTAAGAGGGAGAGTTCCATCTTCACGATGTTTTAGAATCTCGTCCCACGTTGCCTTCATTTCTGGAAAATGTGTTGGCATCCAATCTGGATCTTTTTGGATAAGCTTTGAGCGCTTCTTTACCAGAACCCAGTATAGAATCTGCCACTCCATGGGATTATGAAGAACCAGTGTTTGCCACTCGTGAACATCGAGCGCGTCATTAATTAGACGATACATCACTGCTCCTCCGTCATCAACGGCAAAACAAGACTTAAACTCTGCCTTTGACTCCGACCATTCAGAGTAATTCATAGTCTTAAACTGCATCTCTACGTAATCACACTCTTTGAGACCAGTGCACTCAATCTGAAGTTGCATCTGGTGATAGTATGCATCTGGAACTGCCGTTGTATCATCAAATGAACGAGAGATAGGACATTTTAGTTCAATGAGTCGACCATTTCGCTCATCATCAGTTAGAATAAGACCATCCGGAGATGCTCCCAGAAAGGCATGCTCTGGATGACGAACACATGAAAGATCTACTAGTTTAACCTTTTCTGTGTGACAATAGATTTCCTTAGCAACCGGCTCAAATCGTGTTCCCCAGATTAGAGCGCCGACACCAGGTCCGTCCTGTTTCTTGGGGGGACTCAGCTTTGATAGAATTAGTTCACGACGAGCAGACTGAGAAGCGCTTGCAAAAGATTTGGAAATCTCAGAAGCAGTTAGCATCTCTCCACGTTTTGTAAACCACGCCTGTGTGCGCTGGTCATCAATTCCATAGTTTTCCAGGAGGTATGCGATTCTTTCCTCGATGCTCATCTTGGCTTATACACGGTAAGAATACTAAAACCCGTTTTCGATGATGGGTTTTAAGATTCCAAATTAATGAAGTTCAAATGGAACAAATTCAGAGTCAAGAACAATGGGTTCTTCATCGTCTAGAGAAGTTTTACAGCAGCCAAGAGAACATCACGAAGGTATCCGATATTTTAAACGGAAAGTCTATCCTCTCTCTTCGTCTAATAGATTGGTTTGTAACGAACTACGCGAAGAAGTTCAATGTAGCCTTCATGAACAAGGACAAGTATGTAATTGTTTATTTGTCATACAAGAGTCACCTGAAGGCATACAGCAAAAAAATGTTTGACCCGTTCTGTCGGTGTAAAAGAATTAAATTTCACGGGCTTGATACTACTGTTGGGCAGCTAAACTTCTTTGAATGGATTATTACGGATGGTGTCATCGATTACCTAGAAGTGCATCGTCTCGCCGTTCACGCAGATATGGAATCACGTCTTCAGGAACTAAAGGATACGTCTGATAAGGTTGTGCGTCGTAAGCGTCACGAGCTTTCAAACTCTGCTACCAATTCTCTATCCCGTCACGATGTTACTGTTAAAGTTTCGTTTGATTAAGACAAATGGATCCAGGTCCATCTGGACCCGATGCTCCTGTTCAAGCAGTTCCAGGAATAGATTTCTTAAGAAATGCGTATAATCTGAGAAAGAATGATTCGTCGAAGATGAAAGAGCTTGCTGTTCTTTTGAGAGAATCGTTTCCTCCTGCAGTTAGTGCTTTACCCTTAAGACCTAATCAAAAAATAATACTACAAACTTATGCAGACATATTTGCTATTCAGGTAGAATCTGGTAATGAATTTGAAACCTTATTTGAGAGATTTTCTCCTGATGAAAAGGTATTTTTTAGAAAAATGCTGGGAACACAGATTAAACAACTACCGGAGGCTCCTCCTGAGGATATGGGTGATACCGACCCCGAAGATCTTTTGAATAAAACTGTAAATCCTTCAGACCCTGTGGGAGGAAGAAAGAGAACTCGTAAGCACAGACGTAAGAGTCGTAAGACGCGCAAACATAGACGTAAACAAATCCGGAAATAATCTAATGTATTCTATACTCAGACCAACACTCCTCTATACGGATATCTCACCTGATATAGCGGAAAATGACGAAGATCATGATGCATCTGAATGGTCGTATTCAGAGAAGACAGTCTATCGTGGAGCACTAGACATATCGTATAAGAAAGAAGGACTTGATGTATTTTGGTTATATAATGATGACCTAGCTCGTATTGGTTTGGCTGAGCACGAATCTGGAAATCATGCAGTCTTCGAAACACTCTGGTTCAAAGAGTCTCCGTATGGAACCTTATTTCAGGAGGACTGGAAGACTGGAGAAACTATATTTTCTATGTTATCATCTGAGGCCTATCAAGATTGTATAGATTCTGATGTTCTTCTGAAGGGAGTTAATCGTCTAGTGTTGCCAAGATACTTGACAGAAGGATTCCCAAGCGTATATGAATGCGCTTGCGGAACATCTTTTTCACCAATGTGTTCAGCAGTGAAAAAGACCGTGAAAATCACGAGTCCCATATTTATAGATGAATCATTCGTAGTATACTATCCGCCTAGAGACTCGAAGGTCTTTAGACTGGAGCAGCTACGCGACGCTTGCGGCCCGGAGCAGCCGAACCACCCGCAGACTCAACAGGAGCCTCGGGAGGATCAGCAGCAACGACTGGAACGTCGACCTGAGACTCAGTAGGAGCCTCGTCGACAGACTGGTTGTCCTCTGGGACAGCCTCAAAGGCACTAGCCGCCGTCAGTCGAGACTGAGGGAAGATCTGTGCCATAGAGATGCGCCACGTTACACCGAACGACTGGCCGATGATATACACCGAGCCACTCACAATCAGGTTTGCGCCGACGCCCTTGGGAAAGACGGAGCGAAGAGACTCGAGAGTGAGATACACGGGCTTCGTGCTTGAGTCGACCACATCCATAGCGATGCGACCGTCATACACGGGAATCTTTAGACGGAAGGAAGGAGGATACTTGCCATTAGGCACATACTCGTCTCCGACCTTGTCTGATGAGACGCTGAGAATACTGCGCTCATTGAAGCTGTCGCGGATAGACTCCTCGCCACGCTTCTTGCCGAACCACTTCGAGCTGTTCTCCGTAGCAGCATTAATCAGCTTGCTCTGGATATCTAGTAGGAAGTTGTAAAGCTTCGACATATCGTCGTCGCCAGCAGAGCGCTCCTTCGCGTATGGGTCACAGCCCTTAAGAGAGCCGATGAGTGAATACGATACGTTGCCGCTCTTCTCGTCCTCCCGCTGAAGGAGGCCGCCGGGGAAATTCATACGAGGTAGGCGAAGCGCGAAGTTCTGGCCATCATACTTAAGTGATACGCCGAGACCTCCCTGCTTGTTACGCTTTGCCTCGGAGAAGGACACACGGTCGATAAGAGCATTGGTTACGTTGACGATTGCGTTGGTCGACATATTGCTGGTTCTGGTTGTTGATTATATCATGTAATCAACATGTAAATCCGTTTTCAAGAAACAAGTCTATAACAGATAACAAATGATATGCGAGTCTGTAAAAAACAAGGCATCGACTGAAAGATGTTCTGCGAAGGCTTTAAAAAACTTAAAGTTTTGTGGAAAGCATGCGAAGATGAAGAAGCCGCGTTTGTGGGTTGATACTGATGATAGGTCGTTGGCAGCAAAAAAGATTCAGAAGATTTGGAATGGCTATCGAGTTAGGTATCGAATGGTTCTTCAAGGGATTGGAGTAATGAAAAGAGGAGCCTGTCATAATCAAGATGATCTAGTAACCTGTGAGGAAACATCTCAAATTCACCCAGGTAATTATTTTTCATTTGAAGAAGATGGTAAACTCTACTGTTTTGATTTTAGAACAATCTACGCCTGGTCTCTAGAAAAACTAAAGCCAACAAATCCATACACAAGACAAGAGTTGTCATTAGAAACTCGAAAGCGCCTCAAAGAAGTTGCCTATCTTAGAGGAAAGACTCCATTGAGTTTATTTCACGAATCATCAAGAACTCGTGAACTAGAAAAGGTATTTGCAGATCATTGGATGCTAATCGGACAGTATTTAGGAGAACACCTTTTTGAAGAAGTTGATATAGGTCTTCTACTCAACTTAAATAGAACACAATTCTGGCTATTTACTTCTTATATGTGTGAGTCGCTCATGCTATGGGCAATTGAAAAGAAAAATACTAGACGCGACCTGTATTATATTTGGATGAGAACATGCTGGCGGAGACAAACACTAGAAATAACACTAGACACTAATGTTGCATATTATATCGGTAGCACTCTTTTGAAAATATTGAGGGATTGTAAAAACCCTTACGATGTATGCTTCCAAATTATGAGCGCTCGCCATCGTTTGTGATTTAAACAGGTCACGATATCATAGAGTATACCAAGCGCGTTAGAAATGTCTTCTTCTGTTTCCCAGAATAAGTCAAACAAGATGGCCAAGAAGACTGAGACTGCCCCTGCCCCTGCCGTAGTCCCCGCTGCTGCCCCCAAGGTCGTTAAGAAGGCCGCACCCGCTGCCGCGACGGTGGTTGTTCCCACGGCGGCTCCCGTTGCTGCCCCTGTTGAGGTTCGCACTGCTGATGCGATCCTTACGGCTGCCCTCGAGTCGGTTCGCACGCAGGCCAAGGCGGCTGCTGAGAACTACCGCGCTCTTGCTCACGAGCTCCAGGAGGCTGCGAAGGCCATCAAGCGTGAGGCTCGCGACTCCAAGCGCCGCCGCAAGGTTGACCCCGCGACGCTCTCTCCTGAGGAGCGTGTCAAGTATGATGCTCGTCGCGCGAACAACGCCTTCCTCAAGGTCCGCCCCCTTTCGGATGAGCTCTCGGCGTTCATGGGTCTTCCCTCCAAGAGCCAGAAGAGCCAGACGGATGTGACGAAGTTCATCTCGGGCTACGTCAAGTCGCACAACTGCTTTGACCCCTCGTTCAAGCGCCGCATCCTCCCTGATGCCAAGCTTGCGAAGCTTCTTCGTGTGACGGACAAGGATGAGGTTACGTATCTTAACCTCCAGACCTACCTCAAGGTCCACTTCCTCAAGCCTTCGGCGTAAGTTTCCAGTTTCGTATAAAACTGGTGGTGGTCAAGAACTAGCCTATATATCCTAATAAATACAAATTGAAAGGCAACTGTCTGTCAATTTGTGTGAAAACGGATTATTATTAGTTTTAAGAACATACATCAACAGCAGAATGCAGACTCCTCCGTGCAAGTTCTTCAACACTCAGAACGGGTGCAAGTTTACGGCAGAGGAGTGCAAGCGGCCTCACGAGCCCTTCTGCACCAAGCCAGTGTGTGTGAAGATCAACAAGTCTCATACTCACTCACTATCCATGTGCGGCATAAAGTCGCCAAAGGAGTCGGACGCTCCTATTAAGCTATTGTCCAAGACAATCTCAGAGACGCGCACTGCTCTCTGTGAAAAGATCTTCGTCAAGGTTGAGAAAATCTTGAAGGAGACTGAAGTAGAACTCGCAGGAGTTATTGATTTCAAGCCTTCAGCAGGAAAAATCGTAGGAATGCTCCACGATGGCCTCGACCTGAAGGAACTCACTAAGGTACTTACAAGTGACGCTGTGCTCGAAGCATACATGGCCGACGCGGTCGATGTGCTCCGTGCCGCTCACGCTGTTATGCACGGGTGAACGAAAATGGATTTTTTCTTTGGCACAGTCTAGATACTATACAATGCCGAAACGCAATCACTCCGATCTTCAGGATTACCCGACCTTCGACGTTATTGCAAACGGCACACACTACACAGTTCACGATGTTATTGAATGGAAACCTCTTGTGTTTTCTTTCAACAACACTCCAGAGACTAACACCTACGTAATCCAATTCATCTGCTATCACGAAGATCTAACAATCCGGTGCGCAGACGAATCAGAACAAATTGGGATTATTAAGGCTCTTTCTGAGATTTACTAAAACGGAATTGTTTTTAATTGAAAAAGTTTATATTCCCCGAGAATGCTCACAGCAGAAAACCTATTATCCTTTTCTGGAAAGGCTCACTGCACTACGACATCCTCCAACATCCGCACCGCCTACAATCGCTTTTCCGTCAGCAAGGACTCGCTTCGAGTTGACATCGCGGGAAAGGGGCGCCCCGTCTTTTACAAGGACGGAAACCCAAACATTTTCCTAGACTTCAATTCTTCTGAAAACAAGAATGAAGTCACGGTAAACTACGGCGCTGGATTCGGCTCGACCACGTTCTTTGTCGGTGACAAGGAATCTGAGATTGTTGACTCTATTCTTGTGTGGCTCATCGACACCGAAAACGCCTTTCTCTACTCCAGCCACAAGCGCTGCGAAAAAGAGTGCGTAATTAAGTGTATCTGCGGCTTTCACGTCAAGATTGATCACAAGTTCATCCCGTAGACCAAAATGGATTTTTTCAATGTAATATTGTTGTCAGTCTCACCAGGATGAGCTCTTCCAGCATGATGCGCACTCCCAACGGACTCGCACTCCTGTCTGTCGACTACGTCAAGTATGTTGCTCGGCAGATGGGTGCGACCGTTTCCGAACACCAGTGGAATCGCCTCAAGAACTTCTTGATCGACATGTTCGACGACAGCATCCACGACCCGCAGAACACCGCGTTCTGCGAATCCGACTCCGACGATCCCGAGATCGCCGAGCCGCCCACCATCGTGCGCCAGCTCCCCACCTTTCCCGAGACAGTCGTCATCTGGAAGCCACTGGCCACCCGCTCCCTGAAGCTCTGGCCGCGCCCCGCAAAGATTACCAACATCTGGGCCTAGTCCTTAAAACGGATTTTTAACTTCTAAATTTAGAAAGTATTCTCCTGCCATCATGGCATCCTCAACTCTCGCAATCGACGCCGCTCTCGAGGTAAACTCCATGGCCATCCGCCGGGGGTTTCCCATGACTGCCTCCATGTGGAGGGAACTCGTCGACTTCCTCCGGGACTTCTTTGACGGGGACGACATGTCTGAGCTGTCCCTAAACAGCTCCTGCCACAGCGTGGAGGTTAAGGCCTGCCCCGATCCCATTGACTCGCATCCCGCCATCACGTGCTGGTGCTGCTCCTTCATTAACCAGTTCGAGAACGCCAAGTGTGACATGTGCAACGCGGACCTCATTCTGGGGTTCATCACGCACAAGATGCTCGATTTTCGCTTCAAGCGCCTCAACCCCCACCTGAAGTAAAAACGAATTTAGTTTTTACAATTGATTAATGCGTCCCGTGCACAATGAACTCGACTCCTCCCCGAGTTGTTCGCCCGATCGTTGTGCCTCTGTTGCCGCCGCGCATTCGCCCGGTTCGCGAGCTCACCATCATTCCGCGTAACCTCTTCCCCGAGGCAGACACCGAAACCGAAGACGATATGCCGCCACCGCCGCCCGTTCGCCGCCGGCTTTCGTAAGTTAGCTCAAAACGGATTTTTAACACTAAAATTTAGAAGTTATTCCCCCTGCCACCATGGCCTCCGTACCGATGCGCTCGCACTCGGCACCCGCCGTGCTCGGCGTACTCCCCGATTTAGACTTAATCGCTCGGGACTTCGAGAACCAGTTCAACGCTGACAACGTCCACGGAATTCCCGTGCACGGCATCTTTCACCCCAAAAAGGGCCAGATGCTCCTCTTCTACCCCGTAGGCAAGACTTACTGCGTCGCAATCGCAACGGACGTTGACGTCTACTTCAAGTGGCAGGACAAGTTCACGCGCCCCTTTGATTTCAACATGCGTCCTATTCTCATGTGCCCGTAGGCTCTTACTTCAGAAGGTAAGTTTTTACTCTCTGAAGTACATGGAGTGGGATTCGAACCCACGCGCATTTCTGCAAAGGCTCTTAAGGCCTTCTCCTTAACCGCTCGGACATCCATGTTAATTGCCTTCTCTGGGAATCGAACCCAGGACCTACAGCTTACAAAGCTGGTGCTCTACCAACTGAGCTAAAAAGGCGGGGATGTTTTTTAGGAAAACAAACAAACCCTGCGATTCCTGTGGGATTCGAACCCACCACCTTCCGGTTAACAGCCGAATGCTCTACCAAATGAGCTAAGGAACCAAGAAGCCCACCCGGGACTTGAACCCGGGACCTCTCGCTTAGAAGGCGAGCGCTCTATCCAACTGAGCTAGAAGGCCAGAAAATATTTATTAAAATTCCAATACCGGGAGTTGAACCCGAGTCTCAGGGGTGAAAACCCTGTATGCTAACCGTTACACCATATTGGAAAAAGGACACTTTAAAGACATATCCAGGTCCATACCAGCGAGGGGACTCGAACCCCCAACCACCGGATTAAAAGGCCGGTGCTCTACCGTTGAGCTACGCTGATGATAGTCCCACCCAGAATCGAACTGGGGTGACGGGGTTCAAAGCCCCGTATCTTAACCACTAGATGATAGGACTTGAAAATTTCTTAGGATCATTATGACCTAGTTTGCGTCAAACGGGAATCGAACCCGTGTCGTAGGTTTGGAAAACCCATATTCTACCACTGAACTATTAACGCGATGCTCCCGGTGAGGATTGAACTCACGACCCTCGGCTCATAAGACCGATGCTCTACCGCTGAGCTACAAGAGCTTGGCCGCCGCCCTACTTATAGGATACAAGGTGCGCTTAAATTACTTATGCTGACCGAGAATTCATCACCTCTCTAATGTCCAAATCCGTATATATTATTTCTGTAGGCAGCTCTAGATACAAAATTGTGCTAAAGAAGGGTGTTGTTCTTCCATCTAAAACCATTGCTCGAATCTTTGAATTTTCTAGAAGGGTTCCTAGCAGCTTACCAAACAGTTTCTTTTTTGTTACAGTATCTCTTACCTGAATACGACACTGCTTTCCAGGTTCTGCCTTCGGATTCCATGCACACATATGCGCTGAGTTACATACATCCTTATTCTTAAACTGACCACATGGCTTTCGTATCTTTGATAAAAATTCAATAGGAGATTGTAGCGACACAAACTGCGTAATATCATCAAACCATTCCTCAAGAAGAGGTTCCAGGTCCGCTCTCTTTGGCGAGAGTTCTGAAAGAACCTGCTTCAATTCTGATTCTGTTTCAAGATCATTTGTTAGTTGAAAAATTAAAAACTCATATATTTCAGCAGCATACGAAATTGTCTTGTATGTTTCAAGATCCTTGGCATTTTGCTTACCAAGAGCCAGTTTGGTTTCTGAACTTTCAATAATAGTCTGCGTTACTTCTGAATGTTCTCCCTCTCCCTTTGTAGGCTGAACAGGGATTCGCAACCCGCTAGACGTCATAACTTCTACAATGTTTCCACTCCCATCAAACATATCCTCTTTCCATTCGTAACCATTCGCAACCTTAGCAACTCTTTCTAGAAACGCCTTCGTCCCTTCGTATGTAGGTAATTCTTTCAACTGATGAAATCCAGAAATCTTCGGACTTTTAATTGAAGGAATAGGTGTGTTCTGAAATGGTAGAATAATCTTACCCGGAGTATACAGAGCTTGCGCACGACCAAACGGATCTAATACTACAGAAAATCCTGTCTCTTTTAATTGTTCCATAACATTTAGGGCTGTTGTTAGTGTTGGTATACCAGTCTGGCATGCCTTCTTGCGTTTGGAACGAAGCTCAACGAACGTCTCATTCTTAAAGGGTGGCTCAAAAATATTAGAACGAAACTGGAATTTTCTCTGCTGACGCGTGACATGTGATATACAATCGGTTCTATCTCCACTCTGAAGAATAATAATTGCTCGTGAACCAGTTGGAACCATTCGAGTGCTGAACGCGCAACTCATCGTCTGCGTTGCCAAATCAATTGGAAAGAAATCTGTTTTTAGCAAAATCGCTGTATATTCCAGAGACTGAATTGGAGTTAGCCTCTTTTCAATAAAAGCATCGTCAATTGCTGAAATTAACTGAGCCATATGTTTTCGAGAAACCTCACACTCCGAAAAAGGTTTCATATCCAACTGAGCTTCTATCTCATCCAAATACTTGTCAGATAACTCAGTCCATAATGCCACAAAGGAACATCTTAAAATATACTTTACATGGTGGCGCGGCGAAAGAACCTTCGTTGTTAAATTTAATAACTTAGGAAGGTCTTCTGCAGGATTTTCCATACCAACACGAAAGAAAGATGAAACTCCAGTTGGAATACGATTATCAGACTTCTTAGGAATTCCGTAGGTTTCATTCAGACTCAAGGATGAAATAAGTGAATCTGGAAGATAGGCAAATCGAAGAGAACCAACTTCCTTAAACTCGCTTAGAATATAGTATTCACTTGTATCACCCTTTACCATCTTCTTTTCCTTGGCAGGTGTCTTCAAGCAACACGGTAGATTTTTACCATTTAATGGAGACTTATCATCCTTGAATTTTATATATTTGTCGCGCTCAGATCTCTGAATAACAGGATACTCTCTAGGATCTGTATTGCCTGCCTTAATATCCTGAATCTTTCCGTAACATACCGGACATACCTTCTCTCCCTTTACAACTTCTAACTGATCAGCATGTAGGGGAATCTTATCATACATACACCAATAATCAGGACATAACAATAGTCCATTCGGGTTTTCCCAATCCATTCGTCTATTTTCTGGATATTCGCGTGGATCGAACTCTGAACCCTTGGTAACATCATTTACGATTTCACTAATTTCTTTGTCGGTAAATGAAACTGGTTGATACTTCTTTTCACATACCTTAGGAAACTTACTAGCTGGTCCAAAAGTTTCTGGATCAAACTTTTCCAGTCTTTCAATAAAATATCCATAGGTCTTAGCGTTCTTATCTGTTTTCTGTATTTCTTGAACAGCTACTTCCTGAGGAATGTCTTCCTCTAGATATCCGAACAAATCTGAAAACTCATCAGTCCCAGACATCTGAACAGTTGATACAACAACATCAGTTGTCTCCAACTTCTTAGGGCAGACTCTATCAATATCCTTCGGGTCTTGAAGGATATATCTCAGAAGATTAGCATACTTCAAAAAGCGCTCTACTGAATCAACTGAATTAATTTCAATATTATTCTTATGAATCTCAAGCTCCGGAAAGTCTCTGAACTGGCGATTAATTAAATTTGGATTTTCTTCCAACTTTTGATTAACAGATGCTAATAGTCTGGTTGCTTCTTCTAGAGTAACACCCAACTCGTTCTTAACATCATCTGGTTTTATAAAGGGATCGCTCTTTATCAAATTAATAATTCTCAAGTCTCTCGGATTAATTCCGTCACGAGCATTGTCAGCACGAAGAAATCTAAACTTATTGGGATTCAATTTATTTTCTTCAAAGATACCTGTTAAACATCCCAGTCTCAGATTGTCAAATTGATCTAAATCTTTTTCATAATTTGCTTGGAATCTCATCTCTTGCAATTCAATTCTACAATCAAGAAGGTCGTTCGGCTTGATAAAGGGTATTATAGCATCAAAGGACTGAAACCACTTCAATATGCTTGCCTTAAGCTTCTCCGTAGAATCCTTGTTAGTGCTGTCACGATATACTGCAAATACGATGTATTCTGACTTAATTGTAATTCTATCAAAAACTCCACGGTCGTCTCCACGATACAATACCAATGAAGATAGTCTATCTCCCGCAGGCTTAGACTTTGTCCACCAGGCATTCCACATAGGAATATTTAGATACGGTTCACGTATCGTTGCAGATTCCTTATAAAACTTATGGCGTGATACCTCATCCTTACCGGTATACAATGAAATACACGGAACCTTTTTAGAAAGAGTCATTCCGTAAAATATCTGTTCAAATCTAGTTCTAACAGCTTCTCCAAAATCTGTGTCAACCAGCTCTGTTCTCCATGAAGTTCGTATAATATTAATTGATGATGGAGCAGGTGGGTCTATCGATAACAAGTCTTTTAAATGAGCTGATGACGTTTCCAGATTTGTTATCTGATCTTCTGTTAGTCTCTGAGGGGTTACTGCGCGGAATAGTGGAAAATACGGCCCCTCCTGACCTTCTTCGAATTCAATTGCCATAAACTGCCTTGCAAACTTAGGCTTATACAAACTTAAAAATATCTTACCATCATCCGGAATTGGATACTGTGCTCCCGGGATTCTAGTTGAAGATGCGGAATCAAACTCTAACGGCAGACAATAAGATTTTAAAGATTCTACACCGAAAAGTCTATACTCTATAAACTCTCCTCCCGGGTCATAAAGCGGTTGTAACAAAACTGGTTTTGACATCCATTCATCCTTTGTATACTTCTTATACGGAACCACAGGTTTGTCTGACCGATACTCTGAACAATAAGAAATAAAGGGTTCCCTTTCTAGTGGTAAGTCATTCATAGATATACGATGAAAAAGAGTCTCCCAATTTCGCTCATCTTGCGTATAGTAGTTCCTGTTAAACTCAATACCCACTAAGATCAAAAGTCGCGCAGGATTTACATCAATGACCTTTGAAATTTGCTGGGAAACAACATCAATCGTATCGTCATCAAAGAATGATGCAGAATATTGCTTACCCTTAAAGAATACAGGAAGCTTTAACATCTTATCATTTCACGGTCAAAAAAAATCAATCTATCTTACAAGATGACCTTCTATGTAAGGACAGGGAAGGCTGATTTAAATAAAGCCTTTAAAGAAGTCTTTGTTTCAAAGGGTTACACTTATTCGTCTAGCTTTCCTGTGAATATTGTGTTTCTTTCGGGTGAGGCCGCATATTATCGCAACCGTGTTGATTTGAATAAATCTGGATTTGTTAATGCCATTCGGAGACCCGATATAACCTACAAGAATATCTTATACCGAAAGTTTGCAGGTCTAGACTTTATTCCTTATTCGCAAGACTATCCTGCGGTTCTTCCAAAACACTTTCTGAAGATTTTGAAACCAATTCCTGGATATTCTGGTGAAGGTATCAGAGTTGTAGAAACCCCGGAACAGGTCCAACAATGGGTTGAGAAGAATAAGTATGACTCCTGGGTAATACAGGATTATATCAGAACTCCTGCGCTAAAGAACGGACACAAATTTCATTTAAGAGTTCACGTGCTAGTTGTTGGAGAAGCTGTCTATATGTGTCGCGATATTCGGTATTACATGGCTGAAAAGCCATATCAGGAAGGAAATTGGGAAGATTCAACTATCCATAATACACACTATAATCCAATGTTTAACTATATATTTCCTAATGACCTACCAGATGGTTGGGATTCCGGTAGCACAACAGGTATTCAGCGCATAATCAGAATTGTTTTTGATGGAATTAAACTGAAGGCTGATTGGAATGGCAAAAAACCATACTATATCTTTGGAATTGACATTTTGTTTAATAAGAAGAAGCCTATTCTGTTGGAAGTAAATGATCGTGTTGGGTTAAGCGAAAAGGCAAGCCAGGTTTTAATCCCAGGAACGATTGATATTCTGACTGGAACAATTCCAGAAACGTTCATACAGATAATATAAATGAAGGATGTATACTTTGTAATTGTGATTGTTCTTGGATGGATTTCAGTATGGGGATTATCCGATCTTCTAGTTCACAACTGGGATAAACGGTCAAAGTTTATACTATACTCTACAATGCTGACCGGTGTTATTATTTCAGTATACCTTTTTCCTAAGATTATCCAGCGTATCTAGATTGGACTATCGCTAATGGTCATCCCGCAGTATTTTACAGGATTCTTTGCGTAATTTGTTGGAGCATAGACACCCATTTTAATGCACTCATGGAGCAGCTTTCTAAAGTTAGTCCAGAACTCAGGAGTGTGACCTATACTAGATGTCATTAAATGAGACATTTCATGAATAAGAACAAACATCACCGTATTTTCGTCAATGAGAGGATACGGGGGCGTAGTCTTATCTCGCAAACAGACTACGATTTTTTCGCCCTTGTTTTCGGAGTATGATGTGCTATCGGCAGTTATATCATTCTCCTGTAAAGCACCTGGGTTAAAGAGGCGAACCATTCGCTGATAGGGTTCGTCTTGATTGTAGTTGACATCTTTGAAGTGGTCAACTATCTTTTCCAATCTTGCTCTGATACTTGCCATACGTTCAGCTGCTTCTTGCCTGTCAGGAAGATTTTGAACAAGATAATCTCTTCCATCTGAAGCTCTTACTGGAAGATTATTTTTAGGTCCGCTGAGATAGGCATATGCTAGTGCCAAGGCGGTTCCACCTAAGGCAGCAGCCGGTAACATCTTATTATTACTTATTAAATTTGTTAATCCGAACGTCCTTGGCAGTCAAGACCACGCTTGAAAGGATTCGCCTCAATCGTCGTATTAATGAAGGGACCAACCGAGCCCTGGGGATTGGGCTCCTCGGAGCGAACATCCCAAGAGGCGTTTCTGTTTGTCTGTGAGACGCCAGCGAGAGCCGTATTCGTGTGGTAACCAGCCTGGAGGAAATTCTGGCCCTTGAGATCAGCCATGCCCGCAGGGTTTACAGCGGCCCAAGAGGCACCAATCTCACCCTTGGGAAGGAGTTCAGAGGCCGAAAGAGTTGACTCCGTGTAGGTCGACTGGCCGGCTGGGCGACGGGACTGGAGAGACTCAGTAGGCTGGGCATTACCTCCACCGCTGTGCTTGTCAACTCCAAAGGGACCGGATTGAGAAAGTGGGCCGCGAGAGCCAAGCGCACCGTCAAGCTTATCCATCATGTGGTCGGCACCACCCTTAACAGAACCATAAGTATTTACAGCATAAAGGAGGACAAGACCGGCTACGGCAAGGGCTACAAGAACCTTAGGGGAAGGCGTTTTAGCTACCATTTTGTTTATATTCAAAAGAAGACAAAAAACCATATGAAAAAGTCAGTCCAAGATTTTTTAGCCTCGTCGGATGTTCAGGCGTTTTTGGAACTTTCTATACTTAAACCCCTTCTCGACAAGGTTTTTCAGTATTTGTATCCCTACCTTCTCGGAGTTATGTCCCTATGGATAATCATGTTTCTTTGCACAGTCATGATTCTGGTTATTCTTTTGTCTGGAATCCCCCAGATGGGGATACAGAACATCCACGAGTGCTTGCCGATGTAGCAAATATATCTGTGGAATCTTACGAGCTCGAGCTTCTACTCTCAATTCCTTAATGGTCTTCTTTTCCACAATATACTTCTCTGGTAAGTCCTTCATTGAAAGCAGATAGATTAACTGAGCCTTTCGCATAACATAATACATCTTAATACGCCGCTGCTTAGCCTCTTGCTTGAGTTCTGAATACTCTAGAAGGTGATAGTCCATCTTTTTCATGTGTCATATCAAAATAAAGGTTTCCGTTTTGATTAATAATGGAGCCCCAACCAAGTATGACCAAGTATATACTATTTGGAGCTGCTGTTTTAACCAGCTTTATTTTGTCAAGCATGTATTTTGCCGAAAATCAAATGAAATACGTAAGGGATCACTGGTCCGAACTAAGATGTAACCCTCTCTACATGGCTCTCGCAAGCAAGAGCGTAGGCGGCACAGATGTATTTACTAATTTCAATAACTGTGTTACCAAAAGCTTCCATGACTATGCAGGAGCAGCCATGGACGGTTCTAACGCCCAAATGTCAAGTGTTACCGATTCCTTAGGTTCGATTGGAGATGCCCTAACCGATATGCGCGGGATGTTTAGCAACGTTCGTGGTGGTTTCATGATGGTCTTCCAAATGGTATTTGGAAAAATCCATAATCTAATGGCCAGCATGCAGTATCTAATGATTAGAATCAGAACTCTTATGGGGCGCATTGTAGGTGTATTCGCATCGCTAATCTATGTCTTCTACGCCGGAGAACAAACAGGAGAGGCAATCTGGAATAATCCCCTAGTACAAGATGTCATTCATTTATAAATGGAATTAAAGACCATTTTATTCTTTAGTTCAATTCTACTTTCTATCTCTACAGTCATCGGCTTTCATCTATATGGTAACCTATCAAGAATTAGAGACAACTGGAGCAGCTACCGTTGTAATCCTATTTATATGCCGATGGCAGGCTTTGTAGATCCGATTGGTGTTCAAGGAAACTTTCAGCACTGTATGAATCTGATGGGGAAGGATGTCATGGCCAGCGTAACAGATGCCCTAGGAAGTCAGTTTGCCTTCATAGGAGAGATGCTTGAATCCATCACCAATCCACTTGCCATGTTCCGAATAATTCTAGCAAGTGTCCGTAAGTTTGTAGTAAGCTTTGCCACATCAACTCTAGGTAAGGCGTCGGGTCCAATGTCAATGTTTGTTTACTATCTTAATAAGATTCAGGATTTGTTCAGACGCATGGTGGGAGAGGGGTATATCGCTGCCTTTCTTGGCGTAACCTTTGTTTCGTTTGTCGAAGGATTTATCTCGTTGGCGTTGAACGTCATCAAGGGGTTCGTAATCGCGATGTTAATTATAGCAATCATTCTGGCCATGTTTCAACCTTCTATTTTGGCCGTTGTCTTAGTTCTTGCCTCATCGCTGGCAGCTGCTGGCGCATAAAATTCCAAGTAGTAAAGAAATGATGAAGCTTGACAAAACTGGAATTGTGGTAGCCCTCTTTGTTGGAGCACTCGTTCTTGGATTTATGAGCCGTGAGCACTTCATGCAAAAGGATGCTGGAATGCCCATGGACGGACCCGGTATGGGACCCTATGACACGGCCATGGGAGGATTTATGTCATCCGAACACATGCCCGTAGGAATTCTTCCCCAGAACAAGTCACTCGAACAAAACAAGTTAATGTTTCTCGTAGGAAATAAGGTAGACCCCGCTTGCTGCCCATCAGCGTTCACCACCGACTCCGGATGCGTATGCCTAACAGGAGCAGACACCGACCTCATGAATCGCCGTGGCGGAAATAAGTAGTTTAGACTCTCATAACCATTATAATAAAATGAATGCCACAAAAACATTCAAAACCTTCCTAGGTGAACTCCGCTCTTCCTTCTCAGGGACAGAGTTTTCCGACTTTCAAGAAAGCCAAATTGCAGAGTTCGAAGCACTTGTAACTCCAAATGTTCTCAAGATTCTTAAGAAAGACAAAACTCTTTTTGACGAAGAGTTTGTTGTCTTTGGAGCTAATCTCTCACCTCTTTTTCAGTCTAAGCCCGACCTAATCTGGAAACATGTCCAAGCTTGTTCCATGGCTGCCTTTCTTGGAGGAAACATCAAGGAAAAGATTGGAAAGCTATCCGATTCACTTAAGGGTCTCTGGGGAAATGCTGGTCATAATGTAGACGAGATTGAAAAACTACTCGGGTCAGAGGAATCACAGTCCAAAATCTCTGAAATTATTGAGTTCGCAATGTCTACGCGAATTGCGAAGGTTGTTCTAAGTCTTGTTGACCTAATAGATCTTTCTGAGCTTGGTATAGATTTTGAAAATCCGGAGGAAGTGATGAAGACCTTTCAAGATATGGAGAATAATCCGATTATTGAAAAGGTTATGAAGAAGATTAAGAGTGCTCTAGAGGATAAGATTCGCAAGGGTGAATTCACGAAGGAAATGCTGGCTAGAGATATTGAGGCAATCAAGGTTAAGGCGCAGACGGCGTTTGGTGATATGTTTAATGATGCCATCGGTGGACGCAAGGCTGCTGTTCCTCATACGGTTATCCTAGGTAACTCACCAGAGGCAAGACGGGCCCGAATGGTAGCGCGTCTACAACGGAAAGTCGCAGAAAGGAAACCTCGTGAGTAAACAATACGATGCAAGAATCATTGTGGGTAGACAATCCTTCAGTTTTATTCAATTCTGAAAACTGGATGAAATTTGTCCCGATGCCCTACATGAATGTTCCAACTGCCTTGAACGCGCTTGTTCGATTTGTAACCTATCTTTGCGTATTTCTAGCCTTTAAGAATTCGGTGTATATTCTCGGCATACCTCTTGTTCTGGTCTTTACCGTCATTGCTGCCAAGGTTTTTCCAGACACGAGAACACTCGAAGCCTTCACCGAACCAGTTATGAAGCAGGTCCGTAAATATACCATGCCTTCCGCAAAGAATCCATTTATGAACCCTTTACTGACAGATATAACCGATAATCCCAATCGCCCAGATGCGGCTCCTGTTACAAGTCATGAGGTGAAGAAGCAAATTGAAAAGGCTTTCCAACACACATCGGATTTACACATGGATATGTCGGATAGATTTGATTTAGCCCAAGCAATGAGAACCTTTCACACTCTTCAGTCTGCTACCATTCCAAGTAATCAGGATGAGTTTCTTAAGTTTCTAGGAAAGGGTCTGGATGAGCCAGATTTTTCAAGCGCATTCCCTTCTAGAAATGCTAAGATAAAGTCGGAGGGTTATGTAGAAGCATTAGGATCTCTTAAGAGTCTTCCGAACTCTACGGCGAAACCTACGGGAACGCCCCCTGCCTCTGCGAGTAGTTCCGGGTCTAAAAATAATACGCTTTAATCCCAATGAATTGGCTAGTTCGGCTTTGGAAGTTTTTGCGCCGTCAATTTTCTTCACGCGCCCCATTGAGTCAACAAGGTGGAAGTGTGGGAAACCCCGAATTCCGAACTCTGGTGATACAACCGAGGACTCCACTTCCGCAAACTCCAGAGGGATACCAGAACGAGACAGCTCCTCCCATGCAGGGCGTGTTGCTTCGCAGTGTCCACATCCATCCATAAAGAAATATATAACAACTCCCTTCTTCTTCATAAGACTTCTCAGTTCATCGCTATTCTGGATCTTCTTCATTTATCATTCCGCGTTAAAACTTTCATCTGAATACTATAAAATGACACAATGTGGAGGTAAATCTCGCAGACGTAGACGGGGCGGTATGTCATCAGCTGATGAGAACAGATTTCTTAAGGAACAAAGAGAGAAAAGAAGAGCAGAGCTCGGTAAGCTCGGAGAAACGCGTGATGAGGGTCCACATGTTGTAGAAGGAGAAGGCCAGGGAACCCGTAACCCCAGTCCACTAGCTGCTGTTGTCGACATACGCACTCAACCTCTGAGAGACGCTGCCAAAGCAGGTCGTAGACGCACACGCCGCCACAAGCGCAAACATAGTCGCCGCAGAAGATAAATGGATACAAGTTGGCAAGGATACATAACAGCTCTAGCAGGACAAAAGCCACCAGCCTCAAACATTGATGTTGGAATTCCTTTCCCAACCACAGAAGGAAACACAACTTCTTCTGGCTTCGTAGAATGGAAGACTCCTAACCCCAAGGTCCAAGCTCGTTACGACGCCATGTCAACTTCGTGGGAAGGCGTTAAGGCGTCGGAATCAGCAGCGGCTTCCTCGATTTTTAAGGCTGAATTTATGCCACTAGAACATAAATGATTGGGACACCATCACAATACTCAAAGACCAAACTTGTCGGATTACATTCTCCCACAAGTTTGAAAAGAGGCGAATACTTTGCTAATATTTCAGAAGATGGAAAGATTGTGGCATCTCTGTATGTCTTAAAGCGCGATGGCTATATTATTCGTGACGTCTTTGTTCTTCCAGAATACAGAGGGCGCGGATATGGATACCAACTTATTCAAATGATTATCAAACATCTGAAACCCAAGGGTATGCCAATTCAACTCTACGTCGACCCAACGAATAAGGATGCTATTTCGTTATACAAGAAATCCGGATTTGTTCTGAAGGGTCCGGGCATACACGGAGACTCTTACTTCTTAGCAACATAACCCATTACATTATCAGAGCTTTCTCCGGCTGTAGAGTGAGGAAAGGCAGAGTCCGGTGGAACTAGGGGGAGTCTATCAGACCCACCACGACGTCTGCGATGACGAGTGCGACGAGTATTGCGTCTGCGATGTCTTCTAGTTTTCTTTGCCATTTTCTTAATAAGGACAAATGAAATTAAGCAACGAGCAGTGTTTTTTTTACGTGCTCGGAGGAATCGCTCTACTTTATCTTACAGTAACCCTTACTCGGGAACACATGACGACCCAAGATGTCCAAGACCACCAAGACAATCACGTAGGAGGTGCAAAGGATTTTACATATTCTAAGACTGTGAAGCATACAGAAACTGATACTCCCATTAGACCAGCGAACACATCTAAGAAAATTAAGGAACAGAAGATCATCGGGCCTCGTGCGCAACCCGTAGATCCAAATGACCCTTCGGGAAGCGGCGGAAGCAATGGTAAAAAGCCTTCTAGTTCTGGTGTGTATCCAGAAATATACGGAGGCGAATATAACCCCGTGCCAGGTCACCGAGACTCCAAGGGAGAGGGAGAGCCTGAAGATTCTAGCAACCCTCCCCCCTATGATTATGTTCCTGCTGCTGAATTTCCAGCAGGCCCTGTTTCACCAATGCCCTATCTGAATGACTTCTCAAAGATTCTTAACTACAATTAAGTGCTTTAACAACAAATGAGAAGATACAATATGTTCCCCCTACACAATTTTTCCGGCAGTTGCTGGGTTAATGCATGTCTTCAAGGAATTTTTAGAATCCCTGAGGTCGGTGATAGATATACGAGAGAAATACACGATAAGAATAATGCAGTAGATAATAGTTTAAATACTATTTGGAATTCCAAGGGTCAGCAAGGACTAAAGGAATTCTTCAGCGCAGCACGCACTGGCACTATGCCAGCCGGGCAGGGTATCGGCGATAGTAATGAACTGTTTATTTACCTATGTGATAAGTTACCCTTTCTAGATGAGTTGTGTCGTTTCAAGATTGCCGAACACGTAAAATGTGAAGGATGTTCTTTTTCACAATATCGCAGAGATTCGGTGGTAGAGTTTCAGCTCCATCCTACGAAGCGCCTTACTCCAATTGCTGAATGTATTTCAAATGCTGTTAAGGTTGAAAAGCTAGAAGACTGGAAGTGCGATGGCTGTTCAAAGATCGGCGAAGGAACCAAACAACAACTTATCGAATCATTTCCAAAAATTATGGTATTTCGTATGACTCCGCAGGGAACTTCTATTCAATATTCAAGTCTTCTAGTGATTAATTCAAAGAAGTATTACCTAATGAGTGTTGTTTCTCATACGGGTGGTCATTGGTTTACTCACGCTCGTGAGATGCCACCGGGAAAGCCCTGGTTTACCCTGGATGATACCCGTATTCGTCAGCATTCACCGAACGAGTTTCCTATTAGTGAGATGATGCGACTGCTTATTTATTATCGGCTAGAAGAGTAAATGTTATCCTATCCAGTCATATTATCAGTATCAATGGCGGGTGTAGCCGTCTTAGCCATACTTGTATTTATGGTTTCGGGTTCATACGCAGCTGTTCTAATTGTTATGGCCTTTGTTGTAGCGCTTGGTCTAGTCTTACAATCCTTTGGATTTGTTAACGTAAAGCAATCAAAGGGAGGTCTTGAAATAGACTTTCACGAAAATGTGCCAGCTCCAAATGAAAAAAGACATACTGCAATACACATTAAAGAAGTGTTTCATATTTCCGGTAATAACTATAATTATGAAGAAGCTCCAGCCGTCTGCGCTGCATACGGAGCTGAGTTGGCTTCGCAAGACCAGATTACAGAAGCCTTTAGCCTCGGTGCAGAGTGGTGTGGCTACGGATGGTCCGCGGGAGGAATGGCCCTCTACCCAACCCAAGAATCAACCTGGGCAGCCCTCCAAGGAGAAGCCGACGAGTCTAGAAGAACAGCATGTGGTCGTCCCGGTGTTAACGGAGGATACTTTGACCCCAAGACCAAATTTGGAGTCAACTGCTACGGAGTAAAACCAAAGAACAAGGGAACCAAATTACCAATTCCACTCCCAGGAGATGACGGCTCATTCGATAAGGAAGTTAAAAAGTTTAAGAGACTAATAAGTTCAATCGTATTATCTCCCTTTAATCGGGATGTTTGGTCAGTAAAGGGTGCTGCGGGTGACGCACTCAAGAAGACTGAAACTGGAATTCAAGGAGATATTAAGGCCCTAGAAAAAGATATAGGATTTTAATAATGAACTACTTTCTCGACACGCCAATCAAACGCCAGGTATATATTCCGGAAGAACCGAAGTATACACCTGTTCCGACTCATCATTCAAATCAAACCCAAGAGCACCGTGTTTTTACGTGGTTACATCATAAACCTCAGAAACATGCCATTTTTCCTAAGCCGCCGGAGTCTGGTAAGAAGTAAAGTATCTCGAGAAATACAAAGATGGCGGAACTTGCTTTAATGGGTGCTCTTGGGCTAGTTGGTTATGCCCTGGCTCAAAATCAGCCGGTAACTAAGGAAAATTTTAGAAGCCAAACAGCTCGCTCAAATGAGCTATATAAAGATGATATCACACATTCACAAGCCAAGAACGGTCACAATAACGAGGTTCCTTTCTTCGGAGCCAAGGTAACACAGTCAACATACTCTGGTGCTACCGATCATATCCTTGATAACCACACCGGAGCCGGTAAGGAATATTTCCAGAAACGTGAGAATCTCTCATTCTTTGACATTAAGCCGGGCACGGGCAATCCTTTTGGTCAGCAATCAGAAACTGAATTTCAACAATCGCGTATGGTCACTGGAATGCAAGCCAAGAACGTCTTTCCAATCGAACCCCTTTTAGTAGGCGCTGCTGGTTCAAATGCTGGTTACACAAACAAGGGAGAGGGTGGCTTTCAACAAGACCAGCTTCGCCAATGGGCTCTCCCGCCAACTACAGATGAAATTCGCGTCGCGTCCAAGCCAAAGCTGTCTTACAAGCTTGAGCCTGTTCCTGGTCAGTTTGCAGTCACCCAGCCCGGTATCCAAGCGCCTGTGAATAAGAACAAGCCAGACAAGTTTGTTGTTCTTGGCATGGACCGCGTTAACACAGCTGTGGGAGCCCAGAGCGCTCCGAGAATTTACCCTGAACAACCTATGCGCCCGCAGGCACGTGAAACAACGGAGGTAGAATACTATGGACCCGGAGGAGGTCAGGAAGGCCTGTGGGCGACATATATTCGTGCTTTTACGGAACCCTTCGAAGAATTCATGAAGCTAACTGCTGAAGGAAGACCAGGCCCCGCTGGTGCTCAAGGAACAGGAACATCAATTGGTGCCGAACAATACTCGATCCAAACACGTAAGGACGAAACTGTTCTTTCAGATGCCTTCCGCTTCATGGTTCCTAAGTCTATCGTAACACCCGGACAGGAACACCTCGGCTCCTTCAAGTATAATGAACCTCTCCAAGAGGATATCCTCGTAGAACGTAACCACCCTTCAACAGTTGCTGCCTTTAACCAAAACCCGTATACACAGCCGTTAACTTCATATTAATAATGGAACTGATTCGTGAACAATTAATGTATAAGGGCAATGCCTTTCACGTGTGTCTGAATACACTCACACGTCAAGAGCAATATGATTTTCTAAGACTTGTTATGGCCACTCGAAAGGATGGACTAACAATTTGCTATGATAACTCAAATGTTTACATAAAATGCCTTATAGAAAAGATTGGACTAGATTACTCAAATTGCCCGACGTCCGGCCGGTGAAGCGGTACGTGGCCGTCACACTGGAGAGGCAGCACGAGCACGAGGACGAGCAGCAGCAGGCGGCGGCGCTGGAATAGCAGCAGCAGGAGGT
>Ga0187844_10000457_pt1 | contig 31703 bp, 29 predicted proteins | sample SpaLakP09_SKY_50_FD_134517 | JGI IMG/M metagenome (GOLD analysis project Ga0187844, IMG submission 134517) | Oligotrophic lake water microbial communities from Sparkling Lake, Wisconsin, USA - SP09_SKY_50 | ecosystem: Environmental > Aquatic > Freshwater > Lake | place: USA: Sparkling Lake... | reverse complement strand
GTATCGAGCAGCTCGCCGCTCTCGGTGAGCAGCGACGCGCCCATACCCGTACCCAGACCCAACACGAGCCGGCGCCCGCCCGGCGTCGCGCGGACCGGGCCGAAATCATGCAGTTCGCTGGCATCCAGATGCGGCAAGGCCGCAGCGACGGCAGCGAGGTCGTTGACCAGCCAGGCGCGGCCACCGGCAATCGCGGCCAGCGACCCGTGCTCCAGGACCAGCGGCGTATTCGTCAGCGCAACCCATCTGCGCCCCGGCGCCGTGTTCACGCGCCCGGCTGCGGCCACTGCGACCGCCGCCGGTTGCGGGCAGCCCACCTGGGCGAGGTATTCACGAGCCAGGATTTCGAAGTTCGCTGGCGGCGTCGGCATCACGCGCAGGTCCTCGAGCACGGTTCGCCCTTGCTCTCGGTGGCCCAGCGCCATCCTGCAATGGGTGCCGCCAACATCGGCGATGAGTACGCGGTCGGTCGTCGGTTTCATGCCGGCAACCGTACCATTCCGGCCTCCCGGCGCAACCCCCCTGCGCTCGCTCCGTATAATTCGGTAATGAGCGAGCCGCGAAGCAAGAACAACAACAAGAAGAAGCCCGAGCCCGATGACGAGAAGCGCACCATCGCGCTCAACCGCCGCGCCCGGCACGAGTACTTCATCGAGGAGACCTTCGAGGCCGGCCTCGTCCTGATGGGCTGGGAGGTCAAGAGCCTGCGCGATGGACGCGCCCAGGTCGCCGAGGCCTATGTGGTCATCCGCAATCGCGAGGCCTTCCTGATCGGCGCGCACTTCACGCCGCTCAAGCAGGCGTCGACGCACGTGAACCCCGACGCCACGCGCACGCGCAAGCTGCTGCTGCACGAGCGCCAGCTCGCGCAGCTCATCGGCAAGGTCGAACGGGCGGGCTTCACGATCGTGCCGCTCGACCTTCACTGGACGCGCGGGCGCGCCAAGCTGCAGATCGGCCTGGCCAAGGGCAAGAAGCAGCACGACAAGCGCGCCGACGTGAAGGACAAGGACTGGCAGCGCGAAAAGGGCCGGATCATGCGCGACCGCGGCGGCTGATACGGGAGCGCCGGGGTTTCGCGAAGCTGCACCGTCCTGTCGTGAACGGATATCGGCCCCGCAAGAGTCGATTCGAGTACTGCCACCCGTCCGACCTTCCTCCCTTTACTCAGGGCAAGACTTGCGGCAAGCGGGGTGCGCATCCGACACAATGGGATGCACAGCGGTTCTACATCGAGGTGAGGCCCTGCACGGCCTCGCTTCCAGCGGTCAAAAGCGCGCGCACAGCGCCAAACGCAGGTCGGGGATGTGGTCGATGAATTCGCTTGAGCCCAGCAAGGTCGCCGGGGACAGACCCGAACGAGACGACCACCTGCCGGTGATGGAGAGCTTGCTGAGCCTGATGGCCAGCCAACGTTCCCGATTCATCTCGAAACGCGCCCTGCGCCAAGGCGCCGCTTCGGTCATGCGTAGCGGCGGGGCGATCTCCGAAGACAAGCTCGCGACCGGCTGGCAGGCCCTGTTTCCGGCCGATCGCGTCATTCGCCTTTCCACCCACGGTCTCAGGGCCAGCCAGCTGCCCGCCTGGGCGAAGGTGGATGGACAGTTCGTGCTGGTGACGACGATCGAAGCCGAAGGCGCGGCCTACGACGTGCTGGACAGCATGGGCGCTACGCGGTCCGTGACCGACATCGGCCGTTCGGTGTGGAGCCTGTTGACCACGCCGACGGATTCGGCGGAGCCGCCCGACCCGAAGCTCGCCAGCCGCGCCATGCGCGCAGCCTTGTCCGAGCATCGCCCCTGGCTGATCCAGGTGGGCGTCGCCACCTTGGCGATCAACCTGCTGTCCCTGGTGGTGTCGCTGTTCGCGATGCAGGTCTACGACCGCGTCGTACCCAACTTCGCCTATTCGACCTTGTGGGTTCTGGCGTCCGGCGTGGTGCTGGCGATGATCTTCGAACTCGCCTTCAAGACCTTCCGCCTCAAGCTGCAGGAGCGTCTGACACGGCGCATGGACGACGGGCTGTCCACATTTTTCCTGGAACGCGTCATGGCCCTTCGGCTGGACCAGCGACCCAGAACCGTGGGAACGCTCGTGGCGCAGGTGCGCGATCACGAGTCGATCAAGAATTTCCTCACCTCGACCACCTTGTTCGCGCTGGCGGACCTGCCGTTCTCGCTGCTGTTCCTGAGCATCATCTACATGATCGGCGGATGGTCCGTGGTGGTCCCGCCGCTGGTCATGATTCCCATCGTCCTGCTGCTGGGCTTCATTGCCAAGCAACGCCTGGTCTACTGGCAGAAGCAGCAGACGGATGAAAGTGCGGTGCGATCCGGCCTGCTGTTCGAGGCCATCGACGGCGCCGAGACGGTGAAGTCGATGTCGGCCGAATGGCGCTTCTCGTCGCTGTGGCGCCACGTCACGGACCGCGTCGCCGAAGCCAGCATGATGATTCGCGAGATCAGCGGGAATGCGACGCACCTGAGCTACGTGTTCCAGCAGACCGCCTACCTCGGCGTCGTCATCGCCGGCGTCTACCAGATCGAGGAAGGCAATCTGTCGATGGGAGGCCTGATCGCCTGCTCGATCCTGGCGGGGCGCGCGCTGAGCGTGCTGTCGGTGGTGACGAGCGTGCTGGTGCAGTGGCAGCACACGTCCTATTCCCTGGACATCCTCAACCGCCTGCTGTCGATCAAGGGCGACGGCACGGACGAACAATCGGCTGTCAGCAGCGAGCCCACGCTGGGCTACCGGATCGAAGGGCTGAAGTACGCCTACGACCCTCTGCTCGGCCTCAACATGGATCTGCCGAAGCTCGAGATCGCACCCGGCGAAAGAGTGGCGATCGTGGGCCGCAACGGCAGCGGCAAGTCGACGCTGATGAAACTGCTGGCGGGGCTTTCCACGCCGATGGCGGGCAGCTTGCGGGTGGGCAATATCGACATCCTTCAGGCGCGTCGCGACTGGCTGCGTTCGGTGGTGGGTTATCTGCCGCAGTCCCCTCGCCTGTTCGCGGGCACGCTGCGCGACAACCTGGCGCTGGGTCTGTCGATGCCCGAAGAAGCGGAAATCGCAGCTGCTGCCGCGCAGACCGGACTCGATGCGCTGATCAAGCAGCATCCTCGCGGCCTCGATCTGAAGATCACCGAAGGCGGACTCGGCCTGTCGATCGGACAGCGTCAGCTGGTCGCCCTCACCCGCCTGGTGCTGCAGAAACCCAAGATCTGGCTGCTCGACGAACCCACCACCGCGCTCGACCAGGAGGCCGAGGCCAAGCTGCTCAAGTACCTGCAGGGCCTGGACGCCACGCACACGCTCGTCTTCGCGACGCACCAGAACACCTGGCTCAAGTTCAGCACCCGAATCATGATGCTCGAGGCCGGGAGGATTGCGGCGGACGCACCTTCGGATCGCGTGCGCACGCTCAGCGCCGCGCAGGCCGGCATGACCCAGGCGCCTGCATCCGTCGTCGCGCCGAACGGAGCACAGGCATGACGCTGCGCAAGCAAATCTTCGAGGGCAGCGAACCGATCCGGTTCGGCGGACCGCTCGCAGCCACCACCGGCCTGCTGCTGATCCTGGGCGCCTTCTGTGCCTGGGCCAGCGTCGCGCAGCTGGAGGAACAGATCCACGCCGCCGGCAGCTTCATCGCCAGCAGTCGCAGCCAGGTCGTGCAAGCGGTCGACGGCGGCGCCATCGTGGAACTTCGCGTCAAGGAAGGCGGCGCGGTGGAAGCAGGGCAAGTCATCGCAGTGCTCGATCCCACGCGATCGCAGGCGAGCAACGACGAGGCGGCAGCCAAGGCCGCGAGCCTGGAAGCGAACATCGCGCGCTTGCGGGCCGAGGTGCTGGGCACTGCGATCGAGTTTCCGCCTCACATCGCGCTCGATGCCGGGCTGGTCCAGGGGCAACGCAACCTGATGGATCAGCGCCAGCGCGCGTTGCGCGAAGACCTCGCATCCATGCAGGCCAGCCTCGCCCTTGCCCGCCAGGAACTCGATGCCTACGAGCGCCTCGCAACGACCGGCGACGCGTCCGAGTCGGAACTTCTGAAGGCACGGCGACAGGCCTCCGAAATGCAGGGGCAGATCACGTCGCGTCGGAACAAGTACCTGCAGGAAACGCAGGCCGAACTGACCAAGGCACGCGACGACTACGCCCAGGCCAAGCAGCAGTTGAGTCAGCGCTCCGCGGTGCTGGCATCGACGCAGATCCGGGCGCCGATGAAGGGCGTCGTGAAGAACATCCGGGTCACGACCATCGGCGGTGTGCTCAAGCCCGGCGAGGAATTGCTCGAGATCGTTCCGGACGACGACTCCCTGATCGTGGAGGCCAAGGTCAGGACATCCGACGTCGCCTTCCTTCGTCTGGGGTTGCCGTCGAACATCAAGATCGACTCGTACGACTACACGATCTACGGATCGATCCGCGGCAAGGTGCGCTACATCAGCCCCGACACGCTGACCGAAGAATCCCGCCAGGGTCAGATCACCTACTACCGCGTTCAGATCGAAACGCTGGATCCCCATCCCCAGACCTTGAAGGGAACACCTTTCGAGATCATCCCCGGCATGGTGGCGAACGTGGATATCCGCACCGGGCAGAAGACGGTGGCGAACTATCTGCTGAAGCCGCTGCGCAAGGCTGCCAACGAATCACTCACGGAACGATAGCTTGGTGTCTCTCGCACTTGCCTTGCTTCATCGCGCAACCCGTTTGCGCAGCGCCGTCGCTCTGAGCGTCTTCCTTCTGCCGCTGACGTGGACCGTTTCCGCCGGTGCGCAGACCGCGGGCGACGAGACGGTGGCTCCGGTCGCAAAACCTGCCGAGCCGGTTACGGCTCCCGCAGCCAGGACGCCCGAAAACATTCCGCCGGCAGCGGACAGCGGCGCCGGACTGATCACCTCGCCCGCAACGACTCCGGCGGAAGATGCGGCGCCTCCTGGCAACGAGACCGGCCCGATCGTCTCGCCAGTCGCGAAGTCGTCGCCCGCGTCTCCATATTCCGTCGGCCAGGAGACGGAACTTTCGAATCTGCTCGGCGAACCCGAAAGCCTCACGACCCAACAGGTTCTGACGGTTCCGCAGGCGCTGCAGCAGGTCTGGTCGGTGAACCCGCAGATCCTCGAGGCGCAGCAGGCCATCCAGGCGGCGGGCTACGACGTGACGGGAAGCTGGGGCGGCTTCCTGCCCTCGGTGGCCGTGACCAACCTGACCGGCGACGACGCGGTCAGCTCGATCCAGGCGTCGCTGCCCTTGTGGAGCGGCGGCATGACCCTGGCGCAGATCGGGGCCAGCGAGGCTCGCGAAGTCATCGCGCGCGCCAACCTGGACAAGGTGCGGCTGGACCTGGGCCTGCGCACGCTCGCGGCGTTCCACGGCATGGCCCAGGCCCAGGAGCAGGCCGAGCAGTGCGTCGTCTACATCAACGCGCTCGATGCCCTGCGCGCCACGATCCTGCGCCGCAAGGAACAGGGCGTCGCCCGCGAATCCGAGGTGCGGACCGCCGAGAGTCGCGTCCAGCAGGCTCAGGTGGAGCAGGAATCGGTGCAGTTGCAGCTGATCGGCAGCCGAAACCAGTTGCGGGAGTTGCTGCTGATCTCGCCTCAACGCGTGGAATCGTCGGACCCGGGCATCGCGTTGAAATCCATTCTGCCGATCGACGAGACCAAGGCCGTCGAGCAGAACCCGGACGTGTTGATCGCCGCCGCGCGGATCGCCGAGCGAACCGAAATGGCCAAGCAGGCCCGGGCGCAGCTCTCGCCCGAGATCGCCGTGCAGTACCGCCATTACTACGACGGCCGTTCGTTCGACGATACCGCCGACACCCCACAGATCGTCGTGCAGTACCAGGTCGGCAGCACGTTCACGAACTGGCAGAAGAAGCGGGCCGAGGAAGCCCGGGCCGAAGCCGCCAAATCGGGCCTCGAGACAGCCAAGCGCAATGCTGCTGCGCGTCTGGTCGCCGCGCGTCAGCAAGCAGTTTCCGCAAGCCGCCAAGTGCTCCTGCAGCAGCAGGCCGCCGATAGCACGCAGGCGCTGGTGGAGAGCTTCCTGCGGCAGTACCAGGCCGGCAATCGCAGCTGGATCGAAGTGCTGAATGGACAGCGGGAAGCGCACGAAAGCGCGCTCGGGCTGATCTCTGCCCGCCGCTCGCTGGCGCAGAGCCAGCACCAGCTCATCCTGCAGAGCCTCGCCTGGAACGCACTGACGCGTTGAGCGATCCCGGCGGCCCGGGCCGACCGCTCGATCGAAGCAATCGAGCGGAACCCTGGTCTGCGCGTGGTAGTCTTACGTCTGTACACGGGGCTGATCTGGGCTCGACGGTGATTGGAAGCCCAACGTGCATGCCGAGTTGCATAGCCACTCGTTAAACGCCGTGCAAAAAAGCTAGTTGCGAACGACGCAAACTACGCCCTCGCCGCTTAACCGGTGAGCGGATGACCAGGTGGTGTTGATGCCCCTGAATCTTCCGTCGACTCTCATCAACTAAGCTCGAAGCGCGCCCTTCGCCTAGAGACGAAAATCCCAAGGGGATAGGCGTCAGCGATCCCTGTCTGTCGGGGAGTTGACGATGAAAACTAAAGACAGACTAAGCATGTAGGTCTTTGGCGTGGATGGTTGTCGGACGGGGGTTCGATTCCCCCCAGCTCCACCAATTGAGGGTCCAAGAGGATCCAAGGAAGTCCACTAACCCTTCAGAGATGAGGGGTTTTTTATTGACCGTAGGCCCGTAACGTCCACGGGCATCCGTTGACAGCCACGGCCCGGAGGGGGTAACTATTGGGGTAGCAGGCCCTACCCCCAGACGTGTTACCCCCAAGCCCATGCCGTTGACCGAAACTGCAATCCGCGCGGAAAAAGCCGGCGCCACCCCGCGGAAACTTTCCGACGGCAATGGCCTTTACCTGCTGATATCGCCGACGGGCGCCAAGTGGTGGCGCTTCAAATACCGGTTCGCGGGCAAAGAGAAGCTTCTCTCGCTCGGCGTGTATCCCGACACCGGGTTGAAGCTGGCGAGGACGAAGTTGGGCGACGCCCGCCGGCTCCTTGCGGAAGGCATAGACCCAAGCGAACACCGCAAAACCGTCAAGGCGACGGATTCCGAAGCAGCGGCCAATTCATTCGAAGCCGTCTCGCTAGAGTGGCTGACGAAGAATGCCCATGTCTGGACCGAAGACCACGGCGAAAAGATCAAGCGGCGCCTGCAGCGCGACCTCTTCCCGTGGCTCGGCAAAGTACCCATTGGCGACATCACCCCCGCCTTACTGTTGACCACCTTGCGGCGGATCGAGGCTCGCGGGCGGATCGAGACGGCTCATCGGGCGCTGCAAAACTGCAGCCAGATCTTTCGGTACGCAGTGGCTACCAGCCGGGCCGCATCAGATCCCTCAAGAGATCTCCGCGGCGCACTGCCGCCCGTGAAGCCGAAGCATCACGCGAGCATCACCGACACGAAGGGTGTAGCCCAACTGCTGCGAGACCTCGACAGCTACCAAGGCAGCTTCGTGACCGCATGCGCCCTGCGACTAGCTCCCCTGCTCTTCGTGCGGCCCGGCGAACTCAGGCAGGCCGAATGGTCCGAGTTCGACTTGGATGCCGCAGAGTGGCGCATCCCGGCCGCAAAGATGAAAGCGCGCGTCCAGCACATCGTTCCCCTCGCCCAGCAGGCGGTCGCTTCCCTACGCGAGCTGGAGGCGCTCAGCGGGCGCAGCAAGTACGTCTTCCCGGGGCTGCGCTCCGCTCAAAGACCCATGAGCGAGAACACCGTCAACGCAGCCCTGCGGCGGCTCGGATACGACAGCGACCAAATGACTGGCCACGGCTTCCGAAGCATCGCCAGTACCATGCTCAACGAGCAGGGATGGAACCGGGACGCGATCGAACGACAGCTAGCGCATGGAGAGCGGGACAGCGTGCGGGCCGCGTACAACTACGCCGAACACCTTCCCGAGCGACGCCGGATGATGCAGGCATGGGCCGACTACCTAGACGGCCTGAAGCGAAGCAACGTGGTTGCTGGAGCGTTCGGCCGGGCTGCCTGATCGTTTACGGTGATCCGACGACAGAGAACAAGATGGGATGAAGGCGCTACGTTCAACGGGAAAGTCACCGTGACATTGCAAGATCTCTAGGATCTTCACCACGCTTCCGAAGCGGTATTAGGATTGCCGCGCTGGGCGTTCGCGGGTGCGGGACGTTTGTCGTTCTCAACTTAGAGAACGCCGGCCACCAGCACGCAGTGAAAAGCGCGTGAACAGTGCTCTGCGCTAAACACGCTCGACGCGAAGTGCAGTAATAAAAGTCGGACGTTAACTTGAGGATGCCGGGCAAATTGCCAAAGCTTCGTAGGTGTGACCGGTCTTAATGCTCATTTAAAGCCGGTACACGCTGCCTTTAGAGGGCCGCTTCTCGGTCTTCTTCGCCACCACGTTCTCTTGTGCAGCCCAAGCGGCCGCATCTACATAGATTCGCCGCCCAATAATTCGCCCGGGAATAGCGCCGTCTTCCACCCAGCGGCGTACTGTGCGCGGATCTGGGCGGTCCGCCTCGATCGGAAAAAACTGCTCGACCCAAGTGGCGGGCGACATGAGTGCGGGCTTGGTCACAGATTCACCCGCAAACGCGCGGCGCCTGCGTATGTGCGAGGAGAGTGGGCGAAGCGATAACGCGTCTCTGATTTGATAACCAGACCAACTGTTGGTGCGCGCACAGAGATCCTAGTTGCGATGCAAGGGTCCAAAACACTAATCGAAAAGCATCCTACCCGCGGTCTCTTCCACTGCACCTTTAGAAAAGTACTACCCCTCGGGAGCGATGCGCGGCCCCCAGGATTCATGACTTTGCTGATGCGCAACGCCAAGACTTTCTGTGCCTGATGGCTTCTTGCCCATTTAACCGCTCTCGCTCGGGCTTAAATAGGCAAAGTAGGCAACTTCCACGCAGGCGGAGCTTCGTGTATCCGTCCGGTTGCGATTGGCCGCGCGGACACACCGCTCGATGCGAGTCGCCGGAGCAAACATCTGGACGAAGCTGGACGTTCGAGAACGTCGAAACTGGAAACGCCGGCTAGGACACACCCGGATACCGCGGTATTTGCTGGCGTCGATGTATGATGTGTCACGGTGCAGCGATAAGTTCGCCACCAGCCGTACCCGTCTCGGCTGACTTAACAGACGGTCTGGCATCGACTCAAGGCCTTGCCAGCGATAGGACGCCCCCGCGAGCGCATCGTGGAGCCACGCTGACTGGCTTTCGCACCCAAGACAGCATGCCCGGGCCCGAAGCGCCCATGGCATCGCCGAATACCGGCGCCCCGTCTGCTGCCCTTGAGGTGCTGCCTTGAAATTCGATGATCTTCCGGACGCCGCACGCGTTCGCATCCCTGTTGTCCTCGCCGTAACTGGCCTGTCCCGCTCCTCCTACTACGCCAAGGCGAAGGAACAGCACGTTCCCGCGGTGGTGAAGCTCGCTGGGTCTCGTTCCAGCGGCGTGGTCGTCGGAGACCTCCGGCGCTACCTCGCGGACCCTTGCGCGTACCGCGCCGTGTCGGTAGCGGCATGAGCAGCGATCACGGATGGACCCGCTCGTGGGACACCTCTGCCGACGGCATGTCCCACCGCCTTTACGCGGCAGTGAACGCGTGCAAGGTCCAGAAGCGCCACCACCCGCAGCTCGAAGACATCGAAGCAACTCTGCGCGGCCTGCTCGCGGCAATGCATGGCGGACCGCGGGCGGGCCGCGACGGCTGTGTCGCTGCGTTGACCGCCGTCCGTGCGGTGCTGAAGGACGCGCCTGACGGTGACCGCCGTGAACTCGCCGACGTGCATGCCGTCCTGGCCGAGATCGTCGGGCAGTGCGAGTCGCTCGACGCCTGTTCGGTCGAGGTGCGCCCGTGAGCCAGCGTCGGCTGCATCCGCAGCTTTGCAATCGCGGAGGTCGCCCGGGGTTCAACCGGTGAGGCGCCAACGCATTTACGCGGCGGGCCGGGTGCTTCGCTGGGGAATTCCTCAGCGAACCAAGCACCAACGGCTCCTTCAGCAGCGCCGCGAGTACCGAGAGCGCGAACAAGAACTCAAACATGCCGACGAACGAGCGGCACTAGGAGGGATTAATGCCTGAACCAACAGTTGCGGCGCCAGTGCCGCTCACAACCTCTGGCCCAACCGAAGGACCACCAACGGTCCTCACCGGCACGCTCGACTTCAGCGGGGCACCACCGTTGGGAACGGTCGCCTGGTTTGTATTCCTCGCGACGTTGTTCTATCTGATCTGGCTTCCGCCGAACCGCAAGTTCCCGCCTCGCCCGGGCTGGCTACAAAGCGGCACGCGCGATCCCGGCGTTATCAGCGGGTGGCGCCGAGACCCGGTCATGTCATGGGATCTGGACTGCAATGTGGGAATCCTGACGGACCGCCTCGCCGACGGTCGTCCACTGTGCGTCCTCGATGTCGACGTCCGCGATAACAAGCAGGGGCGCGAGACTCTTTTGCATCTGATTGCCGAACGCAGGATTGCCCAGCCCTTGCTCGTGGTCCGCACTCCGACCGGTGGCGCGCATCTGTACTACGCCGACACGTGCTCGCGGAAGTCCGGCGCCAACGTCCTGGGGCCGGGCTTGGACATCAAGGCCTCTAATGCGTACGTCGTGGCGCCGGGCAGTTCGATCGATGGCAAGTTCTACACCGTGGGCTCGTTCTCGTGAGTGCCGGGATGATGAGCCCGCTGCTCGCAGAACTGCTGCCCATTGCTGGCGTGAGCAAACCAATTCGGTCCGCAGCTAATGAAGATGAGCTCGACCCGCGCATTGCCGCCCCAGAAGTCCGTGCAAGGGTTGCGTCGATGCGACATGAATTGCTCGCGAACGCCGAACCTGCTGTATGGGGCGCGGATGGCAGCGAGAATGCGATGGAGTTGTTCCGACGTCTGAAGGACTACGGATCCACCGACGAGGAGATCATCGAGGACGTCCTCGCAGAGGGCGGCTACAACGACCGCGCTGTCCCACCTTGGGAGCCTGCAGAACTGGCTGCCTTGGTCCGCAGGTCGCACTGCACCATCCCTACTGGCGCACGGCTGGCCGAAATGGAATTCGGGCCCGTTGAAGTTCCTGAGATGCCGACGCCCGTGGCCGCACCTCCGCGTCCGAAACTGTTCTGGGAGGTGATGCGGGATATCCGGCTCAACCGCAGCAGTCCGGCCTTGATCAAGAGTCTGCTCGAGCTCGGCGCGTTGTCCGTGCTGTTTGGCGACTCCAACACCGGCAAAAGCTTCTTTGCTATTGCGCTCGGTATGCACGTCGCCCTCGGTTGGGCATGGCGCGGACGCAAGGTCACACAGGGCGCCGTCGTTTATATCGCCGCGGAAGGCGGGCAAGGGTTTAAGAAACGATTGCTTGCGGCCCGCCAGCACTATGACCTTGGGGATCGGAATGTGCCGTTCTACTTGGTTCCATGCCCGATCAATCTCCTCGATCCCGACGCCGACACCGGCGCTCTGATCGAACTCATCCGGACGGTTGAGGAAGATGCTGGCCAAAAAGTCGTTTTAGTGATCGTGGACACCTTGGCCCGCGCGCTGACCGGTGGCGACGAAAACTCTTCAGAAGCGATGGGCGCCTTCATCGCGAACTTGGACCGGATCCGGACCGCGACCGGTGCGCACGTGGGGGTCGTACACCATAGCGGCAAGGACCGCAGCAAGGGTGCGCGCGGTCACTCAAGTCTGCGCGCTGCGTGCGACACCGAGATCCAGATCGCCGATGGCGTTGCGACCGTGACGAAGGCGCGTGAATCCGAGCGTGCCGAGGCAATGCCGTTCAAGTTGCACGTGGTATCCATTGGTGAGGATGAGGACGGCGATCCCATCACCTCGTGCGTCGCGGTGGCTGATTCCGCGGCGGAGTTCCACGAGAGCCATGAAGACCACGCCACGATCGTTCAGCGCATTCAGACCCACCTGCAGCGTGGCGCTCAGACCAGCGCTCGCCAGCTTGAACGGGATCACGGCGGCTTGAATGGCATCTTCAAGGTCAACGCCAGCCGACTGCGGACCGCGATTCAGCAGGCTGTGTCGGAAGGTCAGTTGCGTGAAGTCTCGCGGGGCCGTGCGAAATTCCTTGCACTTCCCGAGGGCTTCGGTTCGTGAGCTCACCTAAAGTTGCGCGGAAGTTGCGCGGAAGATTTGTTACGCGGGTCTCCGCGCAACTTTCGCGCAACCGCGAAACGTTGCAACGGCGCGGGTTCCAGACCTGCGGAAGATTTTCGACTCCGCGCAACATTCGCACTTCCAAATATGCCTTGTTTTACGGTGCGCGGAACCGCGAAAGGCTCCCCTATAAGGGGAATCGCCTTCCGCGCTTCCCTTATATGGCGCCAGCGCTGCGCCGTCAGGCGGACGCAGATCTGACCCAGACAGTCCCGGCCGTGGTCCACCCGGCAACCAGCTGTCGCGGTCCACCCTGGTCGGTTCGTCTCCCGGTATCGCAGCAATCCAACAACTACTGAGATCAAGAATATGGCTATCGCAAACATCCTTACCAACAAGTCCAGCTCCGGCCTGGTCGAATCCATCGCAGCCCTCGACCGTCAGGTTGTCGAGACCGAGGGCCGTCGCCCCGCACTTCTCGCCGCACTGGACAACGCGGTGCTGTCTGGCACGGGCGAATCGGAGGCCGAGTCCGCCCTCCTGGCGCTCGACACTGAGCTCGCTCGCTTGGCTGTGCGGCGCGGGGCCTTTGCACGCGGCCACGCCGATGCCCTGAAGCGCGAGGCGGCTGAAGCGCTGCAACGTGCTCTGCGTGCCGTGCGCACGGCGATCAGCAAGCATGACGAGGCGGCGAAGCTGTACGACACCAGCGCTGCCCTGACGGTGCGCAAGGCGAACGCGCTGCACGATGCGGCGGCCGAAGTTGTTGCGGCGAACGCGCTCGTGGAGCGCTTGGGCGGCGAGCCGATCGCTTGCGACGTGGCGGATACCCTCATTCGCGACCTTCACGTGCCCCACAGCTCGTGGGGCGAGCAGGCGCATCACGAAAAGGCCGCAAGCGCCAACCCGCTTGCCCATGCGGTGCGCGAACACGTCGCCGCTGCGACCGCCGCGGGTGAGCGGAAGCTGGATGAGTACGCGTCGGGCGTGCAGTCGGTCGTGAGCGACATGATCGACCGCTTCAAAGCCGCGAAGTAAGTCAACTCGGCAACTCAACCCGCAGGCGCGATGCAGGTTGGGTTGCCGAACTCTAACGAACCTTCGCCACCACCACCGCGCGTCCGTAACGAGCCGGCCTAGCCGTCCCGATTTGCCTATTTGTATAGGCAAGCCCCGAATCAAATAGGCAAATCATCACGAATAGGCAAGCTTAAACACTTGGAAACACGGCATATAAAAGGCACTTGCCTACCTTGCCTGTTGACCGGGTGGCCTAGGTTCTTCCCCCTCACCGCGAAGGTCGTGAGGGCGGAGACCCTCGGTTTCATAAGTTTTCGCGGTCCGTAGGACCACCTGCAGGAGAATTGATGAAAGAAATTACGAAAAAGACTGCAAAACGTGGTCGCCGGTGCGCATTACCCGGGAAACCCGGCGTGCATCTTTCTCTGCGCGACATCGCCGAGATCATCGGAGCCGATCGTTCCTTCGTGCGTCGTCGCCTGTCCGACGCTGATATCCAAGGAAGCGGCACGCGATACGGCCACCTCGTTTACGACGCGAAAGACGCATGGTCAGCCTTCACGAACGAAGACCGCACGCCGGAATCGATCGACGCGATGTCGGCGGTCGACCGCCTGGCTTGGTTTCGTGGGACCAAGCTCAAGCGGGAGAACGAAAAGCGCGCCTTGCAGCTCATCCCCGCCGAGGAAGTCGCAGAAGAGAAGGCGCGGATCCTGCGCCTGATCAAGCAGGGTCTCAGCTTGGTTCTCAAGATAGTGGCCTCCGACGAGAGCGCGACGCCCGCCATGGTCGAGCGGATGCGCGAACACGTTCAGAGCATCGAGCGTCAGATCGACGACGCGACAACGCTTACCCAGCGGCATCCCGGCACCTAGATGCCGGGGGCGCTGCGACAACATCGACTGCAATCCGAAAGCCGGCCGCAACACAGTGACACTCCTAGGCGGTTGTTCGGATCGCGCTCCTGGCGCGTAGATGCACCAGCGCCGTGCCGGGAGCACGGCCTATTTCCAACTACTACTAAAACGAAAGGGAGGGCCAACAACATGGCCAACAGGGAACGCATCGTAGCGCTCAAGATCACGGCGGACTCCACGGGCGCACAGCGCGCGGGTCAGACGCTGGTGTCAGGGTTCGTCCAAGCGGCACGCGAGATCAGCCGCAGCTTCAGTTCGATCGACAAGCTCGACGGCCTGCGGGATTCGATTACCACCGCAGGCACCCAGCTCCAACGTCTGCAGGATGAGCTGCGCGACGTCGGCGCCGAGATCCTCAAGACGGATGGAAACGCGGCACGCGTCAACGCGCTGCGTCAGCAGTACCGCGGCCTCGAGGTCGAGATCGCGCAGGTAGGCCGCTCGCTCGACCGTGACACCGCGAGCGCGTTGAAGCTGGAAGCCGCAATGCGCTCGGCAGGGTTGTCGACCCAGTTCGGCGCCGCTCGCGTCCAGTTTGAAGGCATGGCGAACTCGCTTGAGCGTGCACGCTCGGATGTCAACGCGATCCGCGCCAACGCGCAGAACCTTTTCGGCGGTATCGGTGACGTGGGGAGCGCGCAGGTTGGCGTGCAAGCGGAGCTGGCAGCCCTGCGCCAGCGGAACGTCCTGATCGGCGCCGGCACTGAGCTGGAGCGAGTCGAGCGCGGCATTGTCCTCGGGAACTACGCCGCGTACTCCTCGGCGCAGCTTGCCCACCTCCGGCAGCTTGCTATCGAGTACGACGCCAAGCAGGCGCTGCTTAACGTCGAGCGCGAGCGTATCGCGGCCGCGCTGGCGCAGCGCGCGGCTGTCGGCAACTTCGCGGGTGCCGCCCTCTCGGCGGGCGGCGTGGGGTTCGCGGGTGGCGCAGCGGGTGCCGGCTTGGCCGTTGGCGCTGGTCTTATGTTCGCGAGCCAGCAGGCGCTCGAACTGGAGCGCAACCAGGCGGCACTCAAAGCCGTTACCGGCAGCCTTGCCGCGGCGCGCGCCGAGATGGCGTTCCTGCGCGATCAGTCTGACCGGCTCGGCGTCGGTATCACCGACATGACCCGCTCGTGGGTCCAGCTGGAAGCGGCGTCGAAGGGCAGCGCTCTGGAAGGCCAGAAGGCTCGCGACGTGTTTCTCGCCATCACGGAGGCCTCGCAGCGTCTGAACCTGGCGGCTCCCGAGACCGAAGGTGCACTCCGCGCGATTGGTCAGATGATGTCCAAGGGCACGGTGCAGTCCGAGGAGTTGCGCGGCCAGTTGGGCGACCGCCTCCCGGGTGCATTCAACATCATGGCGCGCGCCCTTGGCGTAACGACCGCCGAACTGGGTGAAATGCTCAAGGCTGGCGAAGTTCTCGCGGCCGATGCGCTGCCGAAGTTCGCAGCTGAGCTTCGGAAGACTTTCGATACCGACATCACCACGCGCATCGAGACGACGACCGCCGCGTTCACGCGATTGCAGAACGAAGCGAAGCTGACGGGCGCCGCAGTAGGCGGCGTGCTCAACCCGGCGCTGAAGGAAGCTGCAGAGGCTGGCGCCGACTACCTGCTCATCCTGCGCGAGCTTCCGGCCGTCGCGGGCGCCGCGATGTTCCTGCCTGCAGCCGGCCGCCGGCTGATTGCGGACGAGCTACGCGAATCCGCGACGGAAGCCGCGCGTTTCCGCAGTGAACTGGATCGTATCGCCAGCGCTCCGGCTTTCAGCGCGGAAGCCCGAGACAAAGCGATCCTGGCCAACGTCCTGGCGTTCGACCCCCTGGCCAACGGTGCACGCGACTCGGACTTCTACGGGCCCGGCAAGCCTTCGCAAAGTCTGCAGGGGGCTGAGCTGCTTGGTGCCGGCGGCAAGGTCAACGTCGAGCGCGAGATGGCGCTGCGCCGTGAACTGGCGCTGCTCGGCGAGAAGTCCGAGCTCGCAAAGGTCGAGTACGAGATTGCCAAGGGCGAGCTGCGTACCGCGAGCGAGACCGAGAAAGTCCTCGCCCGTCAGGCGGCAATCAAGAAAGACATGCTCGCCGCGGCGAAGGTCGACACCAAGCGCGAGAAACAGGACGACAAGTCTCTCGAAGAGAGCAACAAGGCGTTCCGGGAGAGCGTAGCGGCCGAAGCCAAGGTCCTCGAACAGCAGGCGGCGTTCCGCCGTCAGTTGGGCATCGAGACGTTGGAGGCGCAGGGTTCCGATACCCAAGCCGCACTGGCCAAGCTCCGAGACCAGTACGCGGCGTTCTCGGCCGACCTAGCGAGTTCTGCAGAAGGCCTCGATCTGGCAGCCAAATGGTTCAACGCCAGCGAGGCGCGCATCGCGCTCGACCGTATCGCCAGCGAGGCCCGTAAGGCGGTTGCCGATCTACAGCAGCGCGTTCAAGCCCGCGACCTTCGCGCCGCAAGCTCATCGCCGGCCGAACGCGACCGCCTGCGCGCCGAGAACCAGGCGGATGTCGCCGGCACCCGGCGCGCCGTCATGGGCAACGCCGGTAACGGTGCGATGTTCGGGGGCGATACAGACAAGCCCTTCTCTCAGGGGATCACCGAGGCAACCACCGCCATCGACAACATGGCGGAGTCCATCCGTCGCGCCAACGAAGGTCCGATCGCTCAACTCTTCCGCGACTGGTCGGAGGGGGCAGCGAACATGCAGCGCGCCGCGGCGTCGTGGATCGGCTCCACGACCGACGGCATCGCGGAACTGGTGGCGAAGGGGAAGACCGACTTCCGCTCGCTGGGTGAGTCGATCATTCAGGACATCATCCGAATTCAGTTGCAGTCCGCTATCGCGAACATGGCGAGCGGTGGCGCCGGGTCTGCGCTGACGCAGGGTGTCGGCGACTTGTTCGCGCGGCTGTTCACGCCGAGCATGTCGGCGACCGGCGTCGTCACCCGCGCCGATGGCGGGATGGTGAACGGGCCGGGGACCAGCACCAGCGACAGCATTCCGGCTCTTCTCTCCAACGGCGAGTTCGTCATCAACGCGAAGGCCGTGCGCATGTTCGGCCGCGACACGTTCGAGGGGTTGAACCGCGGATTCCGCCCGGCCGCAGTCCGGCGCTTCGCGGATGGAGGGTACGTTGGTGGCGGGGCTGCGCTGGCGGCGTCCGGGGCACCGGCGAACATCGTCATTGAGAACCACACGGGCGCAGAAGTTACGACCGAGCGCACCCAGCGTGGCGGCGTGGACATCGAGCGGATCGTGATTAGCGCGCTTAAGAGGGACGTTGCTCAGAACGGGGATTACTCCCGTTTGATGTCGACTACGTTTGGGCTGACGCGGAAGCCGGGGAGGTAGCTTCTACTCGGCGTGCGCCCGCCCGCTGCTTGAATACGTCGTCGAGGACGCCGGACTGCAGGACCGACAACGGACCCGCGTGTCCGGCAACCTCCCGGATATCCGATAGGGACTGCTCAAAATGGCCGGGATTGACGCAGCCGAACACAACGCCCGTCAAGACCGCGCCAAGCGTGAACTGCACAACAAAGGTGGTCTGATCGTCGGAGACCGTCAGTTTCATTGCGAACTGATCGTGCAGTTCTTGCTTGTCGCGCTTCATCCCCGGAATCACTCCCGGCAGATCCTTAAGAGCTTCAAAATTGATATAGCGACCGTTCCGAACGAGGTCGGCATTGGTCGAGCACTGGAACAGAAGACAGCCATTGTCCGGGAAGGGGCTGCCGATCTCGCGGTAGAAGATGCCTTTCGCCAATTTTCGGGCGAAGGTCTGGACCGCCTCAAAGACTCGCGCCGGGAAGAGCAGGACACCTGTATCTCTTTGCGTTTGACCCGGCAACGGCTGCACTCCCAGCTCGCGGTTATGACGCCGAGCTTGGGCAGACGTCGGCATCATGGCGTCCAACAAGCCGGGGAGCCTCGAATTCATCCTGCGCATTAGGCCGAGCAGCTTACCGTCTAGAACCAGGCTCGACCCGCCACTTGCTCGCGCGATCACGGCAACGATGGTGTCGTCGTCACGTGTTCCGGAATTACACGCTTTGCATGCGGGGAAGTCGTGCCCCTCTGGCCATATGCCGCCTTGAAAAACTGCCTTGGGCGGGCAATGCTCAACAGTGCACGCGATGTTCGCTCCGCCGCAGAACGCGCAGGGTGTGCGCGATGCGCTGAAGTCTGAGCCACGCTGGCGACGGCTACCTGCTTTATCGTTCACGCCAACAGCCTAGGGCACAGGTGTCAGTACAGGAAGCGCCAGAGAGAGTTATGAAATGTTACTGAGCGATCAGGTACTGGCGGTGGCGCTACTGTTATCGAGCAACCAACCGCGAGAGCCTAGTAGCCAGACACTGGCACGGTTTTCTGCAATCGCTCCGCTTACGGACTTCACGAGGGTTGCTCTCATGTCAAGATGCGGAGAGCGAGAACCTTCACCGGCAATCGCCGCGTCTTTCGGCTCTCCTCACGTACGTTTCGAATCTGCGCACCACGTCACCTGACCGCAACCAGGCGCTCCCGGATATCTACGCGTCGAGGTCGGATTCAAGAACAAGCGATACCGCTGGCTCCGCACCGACTGTCCCCTCATCCGTAAAGCTGAACTGCACCGTGATAGTGGAGCCAGCGGTAATGCTCACCCTGTTAACGGTGTCAGAGCACGTTAGTACCCGTTGGACAGTCGGTAGCAGCAAGGTGCATGTCAAAGTCGTCACAGCATTGTTGCTCGGATCTGCGGGTGTCGGATTAACCGCAATGGCAACCCTGAATGGAAGCCCCTCGACGTTCGACTGAGAGTTTTCGCTTGCCACAGTCAGCCTACTCAGCGTCCCATCGATTGGGACAGGCGAACCATCGATCGGGACGACGAACGTCGTCGGAGATCCAAGGCCGAACCCGCTACGCGCACTTAGCACGGTGAAACTTACCCCGGCCGGGCCCGCCGGACCCTGAAGCCCTGCGCGTCCTGCGGGTCCGGCGGGTCCCACGTCGCCGGGACCTCCTCCCTCGTTTTCGAACAAGCATCCCGACAAAGATGCGGCTAGCGCGAAAGCGCTTAATGAACGACAGAAAGCAGGCATTTATAGTCTCATTCGAGATCTTCCAACGATAAACAACCGCTACCAATCGATCATGTCAAAGGTACCGCTGCGGCCATTTCGACGCCAACCTGCACCCCCGTAGCGCTAGCGTGAAGGCCACATATTCTGGGAAACCATCAACTGGCCTTGCCCCCGCAATAGCAGATAGCTCCATACCAGGGCGGGTCAGCAACACGGTGCCGACGTGGATCTCCCGATTGGACTTACCGGCTAGACCTTTGACCGTAAAAACGTGATCGAAGTAGCGTAATTCCGACCATTCGTCCAGCTCGTCAACGCTGTATCCGCCGCTAGGCTCGAATCTTATCAACCCGAGACTTTCAAGATGGATCAAGCTCTCAAACGATAAGCCGTGCGAGTGATAGATATTATCACCGGGTGCGTAGACGAGGGGTACTGCTTGATTCACCCCCACATCGCAAACGAAGCCGCATAACTTTGTGAACATATCCGCGTCAGACTTCTCTAACGTTGAGACAAGGTCGATAGTTCTTTTCGAGAAGGTACCGGGGCTATTCGCTTGCCCAGCAAGCAGCCTGGCCCACACTCCCTGCATCTGCGTGTCAGAGACGAGCCGGCACCTGTCAAAAAAGTGAGCCAACCAGTCGTCGTCAAGCTCCTGCGGTTTCGCATCAGATTGAAGCGATTCTGTGGCCTGAAACGTTATTGATTCGATGTTCTCTTGGCGCATGCTTTCTTCCGCAACAAGTCGTTGAAGTGCCCTTCGCTCGATGTTGGAAAGTTCAAGCTGCCCGAGCGCACGTGTTATCGCGGCGTCGGACTCCGCTTTTGCTTTTCGCCGAATTCTCGTGGGTTCGAAAACGACGCCGATGGCGTCAGACACTTTTTCAATGAGGACTACTGCCGGTTTAGCCAGCGCGCCGACATTTATGTTTATCGCAGGTCCCATCGTGATTTTCCCATTTCACCAGCACAATTATTTGCAGATGCTCATCCACCTAACACCACCGGAAATAACATTCTTAGCGCTAGTACCGTCTTCGAACTCGTTTTCAAAGAGGCCTAGGATGCTCATCGTCAAATAGGCGAAGCATTGTTCCCCTCAAGCGGCCATCCGGTGTTCGTAATACGGCCGCTCCCGGTCGTCTAAGATCGAGTAGCACTTGGCCAGATCCCCGCCAGGCTGTAGCCAAGCGTCGAGGTTCTCTTCTTTGATCGGGATGATGCATCGGTCATGGCCCGCCGCAGCCACCTCGGCAGGAGGCTCGTCAGTTACCGCGGCGAACGACAAGAGTTCTTCGCCATCCGGGCCGGTCCAGCGTGACCAGATGCATGCGACCAGCATCACGTGCTCCGGCTGCGGCTTGAATTCGATCACGACGTTCTCTGCCTTCTCGTCAGGTCGTAGTTCGCGCCCCTCAAGCGCGTTTCGGCTCACGTTTTCGTAGAACGAGGTCGCCAGCATGACCCCGTGCGTGTGGCCGAACTGCCCTTTCCAGAATCGCTCCAGGTTGTCGCGACGCGCGTTGTAGCAGCCCGGGTACTTCGTGTCGTAGAAGGCCGGCTTACCGGCCGGCCTGCAGTGGTACCGCATTGGCCTCACAACGCGGCGTCCGTCTTCCCAGATCATTACCGGCGCGTACCACATCGGATAGATCCGGGAGTCCCGCGGCTTACTCTCGGTCCGATTCGCGTCGGCAATCCACCTGAGGCGCGCCTCTATTTTGTCGGTGGCAATCCGCCGGTCGTTTGCGGCCTTCTTCGTCGGCTTCGATACCAAGGCCCGTGCAGCATCGGCGAGCCGCTTGTTCTGCGCGAAGAGTTCAGTCTCCCACCTCTGGACCCGCGCCCGGTCGTGCCGGACGATGATGTCCCAGATTTCCCGTTCTTCCGCTGTTTCCCGTCCGGACGCGAGGAACGCCGCGTCCATCGCTTTCGGCGTGGTAGCGGGTAGTCCCATCGGTTTGTAGCCGTAGAGCTTGGCGAACTCGCGAAGGTCGATCTGCGCGCCCATCTCGCGCATGTATTGCCGCCAATGCTCTTTGACTTGGGCGCTGTAGCACACGGGGTTCGTCTCCTGGTCCGGAGCGTGAGGATACCTTCGGAGGCAGTCCTAAGCCGGGGAAGGCGTGCTCATCGCCGGTCCAGATGATCAGGGTGTATTCCATGCCTGAGGGTCGCGCGGAGCGCTTAGGCAGGCAATCGTGCGAACGCGCAGGCATCTGACCGCCTCGCTCGGAACCGTCCGAAGAGCGGGACCAAGGCGTCGCACGAGGCCGTCGAATATGCTCAGGTGAACCGCATCGAATCTGATCGACTTGGACTGCAGAAGATGGCCACCCTGACTCGAGTTATCGGACTATCGTGGGCGCTGGTGTTATGCGCCTGCACCACACCCGAATCGATGTTTGCCAAATTCGCCAAGTCGGACCCGGTCTCCTCCTGCCCCAAGGGGCCTGCTTTTGGCCCCTTCGAGCCGCATGCGCTTCCTTTGCACTTTGTCGAACGGTACCCGCCGGGTAATCAAAGCAGGATGGTCGAACAGGTAGACCAAACATTCCAGAAGAACCCCGCGTTCTACCAACCGCCTTATAGCGCTGCACTTGGGCGGAACCCATGCGCTTCAGGCGAAGTGGCTTTCGCAATCGCCATCCTGCCAACCGGCGCCGTTGCGAAGGCAGAGATAATCAAGAGTTCGATGAACGACGCGGCATTTGATAGGGAGATCACAGAGCGCGTGTTGCAAACGAATTTCGGTCACACGGAAGGCAGCGGTTACTTCCTCGTCCTGTATCCGATGCGATTTTCTTCGTTCGGTCAGTGACACGCATCGCGGGTAACCTGCGGAACATACTTAGTGTCGGAGTAGCGCCGTGAATCTGAACGATCTCTTCAAGGCGCATAACGTTGATCCAGAACAAGTAGTCCTACTCCGGCACAGGCCGGTAGAACCGGAACTGAGAAAGGTTCTGCCGTGGCTCGCGATAGCTCGGCCCGAGGTATTCAACGCTTACCAGCAAACGCAGGGAGAGAAACTGGAGAGCGTTTTTGCCGCGATGTCAGGCCGCGGACACGTTGCCTCCTTCATCGGCCACGAGCCAGCAAAGGCGCTCTTCATCGGTCTTTACTCAATCGGGGCGTCGAAGCCGATCACGGTAGAGCAATACTGGAAGATTCCGGCGTACATCGAGATGCAAAAGTTCGGGCTACGCGGGCAGGGCGAGTCAAGCGAGCGCGACAGTGTCCTTTGGTTTGATCTCCGGACCACTGCCTTCTACTCAAGCTGGAAAGGGAAAATGGTGGTGGGATGGCCACCGCCAGAGCGTTCGTGGTGGCGTCGTGCGCATCGGAACGACGTTCCCGTCTTGACCATTCACGAAGAGAGCATCCTAGAAGCTGCGATGCCCTCGTGGGACGAGATAACGTTCTCGTGGGACGACCTTAAAGTCCTACCGCCTCGATGGAAAGCCGCACTCGCGCAGTGGCGAGGCATCTACTACATCTTCGATACGTCGGACGCAAGAGGTTACGTCGGCTCCGCTTACGGAGAAGCGAACATCCACGGCCGATGGATGAACTATGCAGCGCGAGGCCACGGCGGCAACAAACTGCTGAAAGGCCGGGACCCTCAGAACTTTCGCTTCAGCATCCTGCAGAGAGTGTCGCCGGACATGAACGCCGACGAGCTGATCCGACTTGAAAGCTCGTGGAAGGTGCGGCTATCAACTCGGCAGCCGTACGGGCTCAATGAGAACTAACCGTGTCGGCTTCACGCTCGGAGCGGACTTGCCCAGTGAACGCGCGCACTGTGTGCTAGGAATAACCTAGGTACGCAAGGACTTCTACTGCAGTTGCAGGACGGGGATTGCCCTCGACGTTAGCGAGGACGCAACCTTGTTCAAGCAACTCAGCGATCCGCTTTGCCTCTTGCCTGAGTGCCTCCTTTCGGCCGACGCCTTTCCACCAGTAAGTGACCGTGTGTGGGCCAACACCGCGCTCAATAAGCGCCTTGGCAACAGCAACGCTCGGGGTGAGGAGAGATTTTGCCTTGCTGGGAGGAAGGCTGCCCTCTCTCTTGAGACGCCTCAGCTGCGCTTCGATCCAGTTCCAGCGGTCAGTCGCCCGGGTACTGTCGGCACGCCCGATGCCCGTGTAATAAATACGCCCGTTGACCGCGAAATCGTACACAACGTATATCGCGTTGGGATCAAGCGCTTTGGGGCCGATAGGCAAGGCGTTCTCCTTCCTCGTTTGCGTTCGGTGATGCACCTGCGGTCACTTGACGCCGCTACAGGCCGTTAGAGCGAGGCGATTGACCCGTGCATGCCGCGGCGAATTGCCTAGCCTTGGCCGCGGTCGAAGCCAATCGTTGCTCGAGTATACTGTACGCATTTACAGTATCGCTATGCACGGCGCGCCACACCCTCTCGACCCAGATCTCGGCGTCCATTTTCTCCGCTACGAGCTGTCGCGCCTACGCGATGAGATCGCCGATCGGCGACCCAGAACGGTCCCGGAACGAGTGGCGCTGCAACGACTGGCTGTGCTTACGATCAATCGAGTCCTGGAGGCGACAAGCTTCCTCGCGGAGAGCTTTTACACGCCAGGGATTCCGGAATACGACACTTGGCGGTGTGGGACGCTCGAGAAATCATTTAAGCAGAGTCACCTCACTCGCTCGGCGAACTTGCGGCTCGACACTGTCAGCCGCGCAGCGATGATGGTGTGGAAAGACGAGTACAAGGTTCGGGGATGGATGCAAGACGCGTTAGTCCCCGGAGAGACCTCTTCGGCCCCCTACTGGCTCGCACGAGCGTCGGATGAGGGCGTGTGGCGTTCGCTTGAGGCTTTGGACCAGATGTATCGAGCGAAGATCAACCCCGACCCACCGTAGGACGCTGCCAGCAAAGAAGACGCGTACTGCACGCGACTCGGGTGCTGTCCCCTCCAGTGGCGCGGTAAGCCGGTCAAGAACGGGCCCGGACTCATTCGCGATCCACAGAATTCGTGGCTTAATGCCCGCGGTCCTGATATAAGCGAAACATTACATAGACGTACCATGAATCCCCGAACCGGCCTTGCGGAGTTTCGTCGCGCTTCCCAGCGGGTTAGAACCGCCAAGGGACAGCCGACTCTGAAATCCCGCGAACGGGCGTTACTCGCCGGCGCCGAGCTGCCTACCCTGCTCCTGCCGGCTCACCCGCGCTTCATGGCGAATACGCTTAGCAGCGTCCAGCGCGCAGTCGTCGAGGGCCAGTTCGTACTCGCATATCAGCCTTGCATCGACAATCGAACGGGCGAGATCTCCCACTTGGAAGCGTTGCTGCGATGGCCGCTCTCGCCCCCTGATCTCTCGATAAACGACCTAGTTGCCACCCTCGAAAGGAATGGCCTGATCCTGCATGTCGGGGCTTGGGTGGTGAGGCAGGCTTGCTCAGACCTATCCCGTTTTCGCGCGGCCGGGCATCGCGGGCTCACCTTGTCTATCAACGTGAGTGGTTCGCAGGTCTTCGATCCTGGACTTCCGGACCTGATCGACCGATCTCTCCGCAGCGGACAGATCCCCCCGAGCCGGCTCATGGTCGAGATCACGGAAACCATGGTTCCCGACCTCCTCCGCGCGCGGGACTTGGTCAACTCGCTCGGTCGGCTAGGCATCCAGACGGTAATTGACGATTTCGGTGTCGGGTTTTCTTCGATGAGTCTGCTGAAGGACCTCCCCGCCGCTGGCGCCATCAAGCTCGACCGTTCCTTCGTACAGGGGCTGGGCACCGATCGCAGGGGCAGCATTGTTGCGGAGTCCATTATCCAACTGGCATCGCGCTTGGGGCTCAGGGTAATTGCTGAAGGCGTGGAGACGCCGGTACAGGTGCGATGGCTGCACAAACATGGCGTCCATCTGTCGCAGGGCTTTATTTACTCCGCAGCGGTCTCGTTCGAAGACATGCAGCTGATGCTTGAACAGCAACCGTTCAAACAAAAGCGCGCAGCGCGAAGGCCTGTCCGCGCGGCTTCGTAGATCGCGACTGCCTTTGCAGCTGCTATGTCGGACCGCGACTCCACCCGAGCAGTCCGAACAACGAAGCCCGAATAACCGCCCCTTCGCGCGAGCTTGCGCCGAGCTTCTTAGCTACTGAATCGATGAGCTTGGTTGCCGCAGCGAGACCGATCCGCAGTTCGCGAGCGATGCTGTCGTCGGCCATGCCGCTAGCGAGCAACTGAAGAGCGATTAATTGTTGCGCGGTAAGAGCAGACGGCTTTTCAAAATACCGTGCGCGGGAATCTTCTGCGATCCGCACGGCTGTTCTCATTCCGTGGAAGGCAAACAGAAGCGCCTGCGAAAAAATCGCTGCGCGCTGGGAGCCTCGCAAGGCCCGCTTTTTTGACGACGCGAAGTTCAGAAGTCCGCTCGCTCCAAATGAAGAACGAGTCGGAGGAACCGGAACGGTGAACCCGGAAACCAGGCCATAGGTCGCTGCATCGGCCGCGACATTACGGCTGTCTTCGCTACTGAAGATCAGCTCGGACCAATCAAAGGGCAGTAGGTCGACCATCCCTTTAGCGACTACCGCGTCGCTCGCGACATAGTTTCTCGCGTTGTACTGCGCGAGCCACGCGTCTGGATAGTTGGTGATCACTACGCTCGATGAGCGACCGTCCGCACAAGGCAATTCGAACGCGTACAGAAAGTAATCGAAACCAATGCGTTCGGCATACGCACCGCAGAGTGCGTGCAGGCTCTCCCAATCAATTGCCTCATCGACCTTCTCGATCGCCCCCGACACCAACGCTGGTGGAGGGATGGCGAGCCCGCGAGAAGCGGTACTAGTGGCCTTCGGTTTCGAAGAGGCTCGCTGCGGTCGGGCGGAAGATGAAGATGTAAGCCGGCTCTTGGCCATTACCGATATGCCTCAGACGCGAAAATTTTGCCGATCAGGCGTGGCGCGATTCTGCACGCTTACCGGTAATCGGCGCCACGTCTGGGGGCACTTTCCCGCCACCGAAACGGCGTGCTGGTAATGTCGCATTCGATCCTCTCGGCGTGCGGAGCCATCAAAGGCGAGCACGCGCGAGAGGCCTACGGCGACGACTTCGCTGAGTCGGCCTTCCAAGAAACCCCCTCACATGGCCTCGCAACGCTAAGCGGCGTACTCGAAGTGCACGGCATTCGGATCGAACCGGACTTCGACGCGGTCGGCGTTGCGAACTACCTCGCTCATGGATTCCAGGCTCATCGTCGAACGATGCGGATCGGTGGTCGGCGCTGCCATGACCCGAGCCATCACTTCGGTGTCGCTCCATTCGTCCTTTAGCACCCGGACGATGGCGATTCGGCACCCGCGATGTTCTGCGCGATATTCCACTGCCTTGGCCACCAGTCGGCTGCTTTCCTCATCGCCGTAATCAACGAGCAGTAGTTCGTCGTAATGCCCGGGAAGAATCCGCGTCGCGGTCACGACGAGCGCCTTCTGGCTTCTTTGGATGTGCTGCGTCCATGCGAGGCCGCCTTCATCACCGCCATCGACCACCAGGATTCTTTTCATGCCGCCACCTGCATCGTGTGGAAGAAGCCGAGCTGCTGCTGTGCAAGTTCGATGGAGTGCGCGTCTACGCGGATGTTGTTCACCACGCAATTGACCCTGCCAATCATCTGCGGGTGGCCCCACCGATCAAGGCTGTACCCCAGACGGCGCGCCATACGTTCCACACCTAGCGACGTCAGCCAGATGAAATTGGAAATGCCGCTCTCCACGCCGTGAAGCACGGTGTGCGCCACGAGGTCGCGAGTGAGTTCGCCGAAACTTCCAGCGCCCGACTCTGCATATGGCGTGTTGATCACCGCAAACCTCGAAACTTCCCAGGTGCTGGACTGCTGCGGTGCCGGTCTATCCAGAAGTTGGCTAAAGGTGTCCTTCAGCATGTACGTCGTCGTCGACTGGCGTAGGCGCCACGAGGCCTCGACCTTCCCGCTGTAACTGTTGACCCCTATGACGTACACCGTCTCCGCATCGTCGAACTCGTCATATTCGAGACCGTTGCTGACCTTGACGTCCCACGAAAGCTTTTCGTGAAAGACCTGGCAGCGCAGCGCATACATGCCCTCGATTAAGTGATGAGGAAGTGCGTCTGGGCCCGAAATGCGGCCAATATGAAACCGATGCATGGGTGACTCCGTGGTTGTCCCGGGGACGTACAGGGGACCACGGATGCAAAGGCGGGCGCTACTGTAGGTTCCTACACGGAGTGACCCGTACTAGCCGTGACGGCTAGTACCTGCTTACGAGGCGAGTTCTCGCGTTTGAGGCAGCGGATGTGCTCCGCGCAGTGCTTGGCGAACCGGTTCGAGTTCGCCGCGGCTGATCGCCGCGTCAATGATTTTCTTCCGCCCGGTTGTGCCGAGCTTCTGGCCGGCCTGCTCGAGATGAGCGTGGACAGTTCTCTCCGTGATGCCCATCAGAATGGCAATCTCGGTCGATCTTTTGCCTTCGTAAGCCCAGAGCAGGCACTCGCGCTCGCGAGCTGTCAGCGGCTGTCGGTCCTTCCTTGCCTGCGGCTCGAAGAGTCGCATCGCCGCTTCGTGAAAAGCCGTCGAGAACCAATGCAATTCTTGCTTGAGCGCCAGGCGCTCTTCCTCAGAGCTGCTGATTGCTGCCACACGCGAGAGCGAGAATAGTCCTAGCTCACCGCGTCGGCCCAGAATGGGGGCTGAAATACCGTGAGCCAGACCGTACGAGGCTGCCTCCGCGAAGAACGAACGAACTTGCTCCGTCGTCACCGGGATCTCGTCCCATACGGCGGGCATGGCGCTACCGAAAGCGTGCTGCACGATAGGATCGATGCGCAGATATTCGCGTTCGTCGTATCTGCGGCGCCACTCAGGTGGATAGCCGTTCACTACGAAATGAATGGCCGGCCCCGGCGGTCTGGGAAGTCGGACCGCGTAGAGGAAATGCTCGCAGTGGTTGTTGGCGGAAAAGCCGCGCGCAATCCGGCCCAAGTCGGCCAGCGACGTCGCATCATCCAATTGGGACGTGCAATGAGAAACCACGCGAGTCATGTTGCCCCCAACAACCGACTACCCCGATGCTGGCCCAAGGGCCAGCAATTGAATTTCAGCATAGCGCAATTCGCGATTTGCAACGTAAGGCCCGAAGGGAACAGGAGAACCGCCTCTCTGGAACACGGTGTCAATCTGCATGGGAGTTCCGACTTTCCCCAACCGCCCAAGGATTATCCCGGCTAATCAGCGGCCTGGAGATTTTGGAGGGCAATTAGGCGCTCCGGCCGCTGGGCCGCGAATGGGGGATTGCCATCTGCCCGCCGCCGAGCGGCGACGCGGGTGTCCGCGCAGCCAATTCGGCGTGGAGTGTCGGCACCTCGGTCTTGCCCGTCGTGATGGAGGGCCAGAGCCGCGGTATGTAGGATGGCGCGAATGGCACGCCCGGCCTCAGCGGGCGGTCACTTGCCTTGTGCTCAGCGCGCGTTGTTCCACCGCGACCCGGGATCCATGAAACCTATCAGCGTGCGGGACGGTGACAGTCTATCCATGGGGTTTACCGACCCCGAGGAGTTCACCGATCCCGACGACGTTATCGCTGCCCGATTCTTTTCCGCGTTGTGGGGCGCGATCGATAGCGCGAAGCAGCAGCCTACCCTTGTCGCGCAGGCCGCTGAGGTGGTGCGCGTGTTCCCCGTGGGCGCACTGGTTCACGCGCAGCAGGAGAGTTTCTGGAACAAGGAAGGGGAAGTCGGTGCTGTTGTGCATCGCATCGATTTTCCGCCAGGGGGGATCGGTGTCCTCTTCGAAACCGGGAGACTCGGCCAATTCTCAGCTTCGGAACTGCTCGCCGCAGGCTTACTTCCCTTAACGGGACCCTCTGCCCCGCATCCCCAAGTGCAGAACTACGACTTTCGGTCCTTCACGCAGCTAAACAACGATTTCGCCGATGGTTCTTTCGAGAATGCGTTCGATGCAGCGCGTCGCACCGTGGCGAGGATGAAGCCGTCGCAGTAGATCTCTCGGACGCGAACCTTGGTTCATCAGAGGACGCCCCCTTCGAACCTAATCCGGAGCGTGAATATGAAATCCTCCAAGACTTTTCTCGCAACCCTCGCCGCTGCCTCCGCTTCCACGAGGGCCGGCGTGCGGGCGATCCAAGGATGAGCCTAGTCCTAGCGTCGAAGTGGGTAGAGCGGTTCCGCGAGGACTCACGACCAGACGCGCGCACGGTGCGTTCGTGGGTAAAGCATGGGATGGTGCCAGGCGAGATCATCGGCACCATGACGTACGTGGACCTCGAGGCGTACGAACGAGACAAAGCCAAGTCCGCGCCGCGCCAGTTGAAGGAAGGAAGCGTCTACCGAATGTAGTCGGTAATGGTTCGGTAGCGGCGTGGGATCTCAACCATCTGCGCGACCCGTCGCCGCCGTGCGCCTACTGCGGCGGCCACCAAGGTCTGCGCATTTGGCGTCGACTACTACGGCTGACGCACCGAAAGCGGGCTGTCGATGCGCCTGAAGGACACGCCCGAGGAAGCACTCGCTACGCTGACGCGCCGGCCGCCTATCAAGCGACGTTCACGTCGAGGCGCAGCCCCATGGCGGCTTCAACGTGGTCCGTGCGCGTGGCGCGGTGCAGGTCCAGCGGGCGATCGACCTGCGGCAGATGCCATCCCAGTTTTCGGCCGAGAACGGACCTGCAGACGCCCTTAGTTGCGTATGCCCGGGTAGACCGCCGGTTTGAGAAGGACCAGTCCGGAAGGCGAGACCATGTAGTCGCCAGCGCGGCCCTTGCTCGGCGTGGGCGGGTCCCTGCCCTCGTCGGTGTAGAACTCTAACGCGGTCTCCAACGCTGCCGGCGCGTGGGCCAGTGCGTCTTCCTCGCTGTCACCCGAGGAAGTTGCCTCCGGGATGTCCGTGAACGTGACGAGCCACTGCCCGTTGGTGTCCGGGGTAATGGTTGCGGGGTAGGTCAGGTTCAATGGGCTAGTCCTTGGCGCCGAGGTCGCTCTTGGTCGAGCGTGGCGAGCGGCATGTACTTACGTCAAATCGTCCAGCTTTCAGACTCGCTGAGCGGTACACGGAATTGCACCGGGGACCATCCCAGCCACACGGAATCGGGGGTAACTTCCGGGGTAACTGCCGTCAGACAAATTGATCATATCCTTTTACTACAGATGCTTAGACGCGCAATTCGGGTGTCGCCAGCCCACCAATTGAGGGTCCAAGAGGATCCAAGGCAGTTCACTAACCCTTCAGAGATGAGGGGTTTTTTATTGCCTGCCGTTTATTCGTTCCTCGGCGTCTGTCCAGAGACTGGGCTAGAACTCGCGCGCAAGAAGCTCGACGACGTACGTGCCTTCACATCGCTGACGCCTTGCAAGGCGCGTTCGGCGTGTCATTTCCACCGTGAGGTCAACGACTCCAAATGGCGCAGACTGGACGATGAAAAATCCGATCGAAGAACTGACCGCGCAGCTCCTGAAAACCCGTGACGACGCCGGGGAGAGCGAGCATCGTGTGGTCGAACGCCTGAAGCAGCGCGCGCTGATCAGCCGCAACGCCAGCGAGGACTTCCAGGAAGCCCTGACGCTCGGGCAGCGCGTCGCCGACCGTATCGCGATCTTCGGCGGCTCGTGGACTTTCATCCTGATGTTCCTGGCGCTGCTGGTGTCCTGGATCGCGCTCAACACGATCGTCCTGGCCGAGGTGCGCAAGACCTTCGACCCCTATCCGTACGTGTTCCTCAACCTGATTCTTTCGATGGTGGCGGCGTTGCAGGCGCCGGTGATCCTGATGTCGCAGAACCGGTCGGCCGCCAAGGACCGCGCTGCGGCCCAGCACGACTACGAGGTCAACCTGAAGTCCGAGCTGGAGATCCTGGCCCTGCACCAGAAGATCGACACCCTGCGTGAACAGCAATGGGCGGAACTGGTGGCGATGCAGCAAGTACAGATCGAACTTCTGAAAAGACTTGCGGAGCGTCCCTTACCGTAGCGTGGGGTCAGACCAGAACCTGGCGCGTGTTGCGGGCGAACCAGTGGATCTGGTGTTCGACCTTCGGATTGATCATCGTGGTCGGAGCGCAACCGTTCGGGCAGCGCAGGCTCGGCGTCGTGCCGAACAGCCGGCAGATCAAGGGGCGTTCTTCGTACACCTCGCATCCGTGCTCGCCCAGGTGCGGGCAGCTCAGCGCCGCCAGCGCAGCGTCGTGCTCGGATTCGCTCTTCACGGGTAGTCGCGACATCTCGGTCGACGAGGTCGTGACCGGTCCGCAGCAGTCGTGGCATCCGGGCACGCATTCGAACGAGGGGATGCGGCGACGCAGGTAGTCGATCGCGCGATCGTCGTCGGTCATGAAGGGAGCTTGCCCGCGTGGATCGTCAACATGTTGGCTGTCTCGGGTGGGATGGCGTGCGCACGGAGCACGTCGGCGCTTTCCGAAGGGGGATTTCGTTTGCGGTGCGCGCGCTAGCTTAGTGGCCCTATCTCGGGAGCGTCGTTGCGCGGAGGTGCTCGATCTCCGCGACCACTTCCTCGATGAACGCTGCGGTCGCGGCGGGCACCGGGC
>Ga0187844_10000455_pt1 | contig 31776 bp, 29 predicted proteins | sample SpaLakP09_SKY_50_FD_134517 | JGI IMG/M metagenome (GOLD analysis project Ga0187844, IMG submission 134517) | Oligotrophic lake water microbial communities from Sparkling Lake, Wisconsin, USA - SP09_SKY_50 | ecosystem: Environmental > Aquatic > Freshwater > Lake | place: USA: Sparkling Lake... | reverse complement strand
GCGGTCCCCCTGGGCATCCTCCTCGATCATGCCCAGCGTGGCGTGGACCAACTCGCTGGCGCGCAGGCCGGTGGCATAGGCGAAGTTGAGCACGAAGCGCAGCCGCTGGGCCGCAGCCACCTCCCAGCCGTAGGACCACTCCAAGCCTTCAGCGACGGTCTGGATCATCGACCACTCGCCTTCCACGAAGACCCGCGTTGCCGCCTGAGCCGCTCCCCGTGTAGCGCCGCGCACCTTGATACCCGCGAACGGGTTGGCCAGCACGTAGCGCTGTTGGATCAACCAACGGTACATCGCGCCGAGCACGGACAACGAATACGCCGCCGAGCGAGGCGACAGACCGCCCGCGAACGGACGCCATTCCGGCGACGATCGCGGGCGCGGCGGACCAATCCAACGCCCGCGTGGCACCGGATGCCGCAAGAACGATCGGTAGTCCATCGCATCTTCAGCCGTCAGCGACGACAGCGCCAGTCCGCGCTCGGTGATGGCCCACAGGATCAGCCGTTCGGCCTCCTTGCGATATGCGCTCTGCGTCGCTGGCGAATCGTGCAGCGCGAGCCACGCCTGCACCGCCTGGTAGTCGTTGTTCGCGCGCAGGGTGCACGTCGCGCGCGGCGCTCGGAAGGTCCCGCGCGAACCATCGACCTCGCTCGGCACGGCCAGGCGCTCCCACGGCATGATGTCCTGCGCATCGGGTGTCACCACCAGTGCGCGCGCACGCTCCGTGAGCTGCGGATGTGCCGCGAAGAAGGCTTCGATTTGGCGGGCTCCGGCCACCCCCATCCCGGGAATGACCGCCCACCAGCGGCGGCGGCGCGGGATGCGCACCGTGAGTGCAGCTAGCGTCTTGATGCCCTGCGCCTGCAGCGCGCGCACAGCCCGTGGTTCGAGCCACTGGGCGATGTCGTCGCCGATCAGCGGCTCGGGCATGGGCAACGTCGGCAGCAACTCGATCGCGTGCGCCACGGCGCGTGCGTGCTTCGACCGCTCGGACACTGGGTGATCGAACAGAGCAGCCAGGTCTTCGCGTTTGCGGCGTCGGGCCAGATCGATCAGCTGGCGCCGAATGACACCGAGCATGCCTCGCGAGGACTGGCCGTCGGCCTTGCTGTGACCGAGGTAGCGGGTCACGGCCCCGCGCGCAGACAGGCCCTCGTACCAAGCGCGCAACGCGGCCAAGGACGCGGCGTCAGGGAAGTCATTCTGGCTGTCTCCATCCGCCTGTGCGGGTCGGCGCGTTTTCATGCTCGCCAGTTTAGGCGCCGAACGGCATTGGCTCAATAACAAGGTTTATATCCATAGAATCCTTTGCCTACACACCGGCGCACCGAGAACCTCGCCGAGGCAAGGCCGCAATACGCCGCGGAGCTTGCGGCCTTCGGAAGACAACAAGACCCGCGCCCTCGCGCCAGAACGATGCCAACAACAAAAAGCAAGCTGCTGGCCGTGCTGTCGCCGGCCGAACAAGACGCCCTGTACGGGCTGCCCGATTTCGACGATGGTCAACGCCTGGACTACCTGTGCCTGTCCGAGCCGCAACTGGCGCTCGCCTGCAGCCGCCCCGGGCTGCGGGCCCAGGCGTGGTGCGCCTTGCAGATCGGCTACTTCAAGGCTAAGCAGACCTTCTTTGGGTTCACCTGGGACGAGGCCCAGGACGATCTCGCCTTCGTGCTCAGCCGCTACTTTCCCGGCCAGGCCTTCGAGCCGCGCCCCGTCACCAAGCACGAGCACTATGCGCAACGCGCCCTGATCGCCCGGCTGTTCGACTACCGGCTCTGGTCCAGCGAGTTTCTCGCGCAACTGGAACAGCAGGCTGCGCAGATCGTGCGCCGCGACGTCACGCCTGGCTTCATCGTCGCGGAACTCATCGTCTACCTCAACGAGCACAAGGTCGAGCGGCCCGGTTACACGACCTTGCAGAGGCTGATCAGCCAGGCGCTGTCGGCCGAGCGCCGCCGCCTGGGCGGGCTGCTCGCCGCGACGCTGGACGATACAACAAAGGCGTCCCTGGCCGAATTGCTGGTGCGCGACGACACCTTGTCCGAGCTGGCCGTCCTGAAGCAGGACGCGCGGGATTTCGGCTGGCGGCAGATGGCACGCGAACGGGAAAAGCGCGTGCGGCTGGAGCCGCTGTACCGCGCCGCCAAGAAGCTACTGCCGCAGCTCGCCATCTCGCAACAGAACCTGCACCACTACGCGAGCCTGGCGAACTTCTACACCGTCTACGACCTGCGCCGGATGAGGGCCGAGCAGGCCCAGCTGTATCTGCTGTGCTTCGCATGGCAACGCTACCGGCAGTTCACCGACAACCTGGTGGACGCCCTGGGCTACCACATGAAGCAGCTCGAAGACGAGAGCAAGGCGCTGGCCGACCAGGCGTTTGTCACCCAGCAGGTGCAGCGCCAACAGGAGTCGCCGCGGGTCGGGCGCTTGCTGCTGCTGTACGTAGACGACAACGTGACCGACACCACGCCTTTCGGCAGCGTGCGCCAGCGCGCATTCACGATCATGCCGCGCGACGAGCTGAAGGTCGCAGGCCAACGCCTGAGCACCAAGCCCAGCAGCAAGCTGGCCCTGCGCTGGGAGGCGGTCGATGGACTGGCAGCCCGCATGCGGCGTCACCTGCGCCCGCTGTACGAGGCGCTGGAGCCGACCGGCGTCGAGCCCGGCAATCCGTGGCTGGCCGCGCTCTCCTGGATGAAGGGCGTGTTCGCAAAGCAGCAGCGCCTGTCGCAACGGCCGGCCGAGGAATGCCCCGAGCACACCGTGCCCGAGCGCTTGCGGCCCCACCTGCTGACGCTCGATGCCGACGGCAAGCCGACCGGCGTGCAGGCCGACCGTTACGAGTTCTGGATCTACCGCCAGCTGCGCAAGCGCCTGAAGTCGGGCGAGATCTACCTGGACGACAGCCTGCAGCACCGGCACCTCAGCGCCGAACTGGTCGCGACAGACAAGCAGGCGCAGGCGCTGGAGCAGATGGACATCCCCTGGGTGCGCCGACCACTGGACGAACAGCTCTCAACCCTGAGCGCAGAGCTGCACGAGCAGTGGCTGGCGTTCGATCGCGAGCTGCGCGAGGGCAAGTTGAAGCACCTCGACTACGACGAGGGCACTTCCACCCTGACGTGCCGCCGCCCGAAGGCCGAGAATGACGCCGCGCAGCAGGATGCCTTCTACGAGCAGCTGTCCTTCTGCGATGTGGCCGATGTCTTCCGCTTCGTAAACGAGCGGTGCCGGTTTCTGTCGGCATTGACGCCGCTGCAGCCGCGCTACGCGAAGCAGGTCGCCGATGAGGACAGTCTGATGGCCGTCATCGTCGCCCAGGCGATGAACCACGGGAGCCTGCTGATGTCGCGCACCAGCGACATCCCGTACCACGCGCTAGAGGCCACCTACCAGCAGTACCTGCGCCTGGCCACGCTGCAGGCCGCCAACGATCGCATCAGCAATGCCATCGCCGAGTTGCCCATCTTCGAGCACTACTCGTTCGACCTGGAGACGCTGTACGGCAGCGTCGACGGCCAGAAGTTCGGCGTTGAGCGGCCGACCGTCAAGGCGCGGCACTCGCGCAAGTACTTCGGCCGCGGCAAAGGCGTCGTCGCCTACACGCTGCTGTGCAACCACGTGCCGCTGCAAGGCTGGCTGATCGGCGCGCACGAGTTCGAGGCGCATCACGTGTTCGACATCTGGTACCGCAACACGTCGGACATCGTGCCCGAGGCGATCACCGGCGACATGCACAGCGTGAATAAGGCGAACTTCGCGATCCTGCATTGGTTCGGGCTGCGCTTCGAGCCGCGTTTCACCGACCTCGACGGGCAACTCAGCGAGATCTACAGCGCCGGCGACCCGGCGCTGTACGAGAACTGCCTTGTGCAGCCAGCCGGGCAGATCGACCTGCCGGCCATCACCGACGAGAAGGAGAACATCGACCGCATCGTCGCCACGCTGGGGCTGAAGGAGATGACCCAGGGGACGCTGATCCGCAAGCTATGCACCTACACCCAGCCGAACCCGACACGGCGGGCGGTCTTCGAGTTCGACCGGCTGGTGCGCAGCGTCTACACGCTGCGCTACCTGCGCGATCCGCAGCTGCAGCGCAACGTGCACCGCTCGCAGAACCGCATCGAGTCCTATCACCAACTGCGTTCGGCGATCGCCCAGGTCGGCGGCAAGAAGGAACTGACCGGCAAGACCGACATCGAGATCGAGATCAGCAACCAGTGCGCGCGGCTAATCGCCAACGCGATCGTCTACTACAACTCCGCGATCCTGTCGCGCCTGCTGGAAAAGTGCGAGGCCAGCGGCAACGAGAAGGCGCTGGCGCTGATCAAGTCGACCTCGCCGGTGGCTTGGCGGCATGTGCATTTGAATGGGCACTACACCTTCCGCGACGGCGGGCAGGCCATCGATCTGGACGCGATCATCCAGGGGCTGAACCTGGAGTGATGCAGGCCGCTCGCTCAGCCGGGCCCCAAACCGAGCTTGATGTTCCAGCGGGCCGACTCATTGCTGCTGCAACGCATCGATCAAAGGGCACGACACGGTGCCCTGGCTCGCGCAGCAGTCGCGAACCAGAGCGCCCAACACCCGCTCGATGCGCCGCAGGTCCGACAGCTTGGAGCGCACGTCGGCGAGTTTCTGCTCGGCAAGGTGTCGGGCCTCGTCGCAGTGCGTGCCGTCGTCCAGCTGGAGCAGGCCGGCCACCTCGTCCAGGCTGAACCCCAGGCGCTGGGCCGACTTCACGAAGCGCACCCGCGCCACGTCGCCCAAGCCGTAGCGGCGAATGCTGCCGTACGGCTTGTCCGGCTCGCTCAGCAGGCCCTTGCGCTGGTAGAACCGGATGGTCTCCACATTGACACCGGCGGCCTCAGCAAACGCGCCGATGGTGAGGTTCTCGACAGTCTGTTCCACGTTGCTTGACTCCGTACTTGACTACGGAAGTAAGGTTACGTTGTTCGCAAAGGACTTGGAAGGAATATCGACATGCCGGAACGTCGAAGCGGCCGTGGCGCCCTCGTGGCGGGCGGTGTGGCCGCATTGTTGGCCTCGACCTGCTGCCTCGGGCCGCTGGTGCTCGTGGCCCTGGGTGTCAGCGGTGCCTGGATCGGCAACCTGACGACGCTGGAGCCGTATCGGCCGCTGTTCCTCGGCGCAGCATTGGTGGCGATGTTCTTCGCCTGGCGCCGCATCTTCAGTCCGGCGCAGGACTGCAAGCCGGGCGAGGTCTGTGCCGTGCCGCACGTGCGGCGCGGCTACCAGGTCATCTTCTGGATCGTCGCGGCGCTCGTGTTGGTCGCGCTTGCGTTTCCGTACGTACTGCCTCTCTTCTACTGAAAGGACTCCCGTCATGAAGAACAGATTGCTGTCCATCGTTGCCCTGATCACCGCCTTCGCCGCGCCCGCGTGGGCCGGCACGCAGACCGTCACGCTGTCCGTGCCCGGCATGACCTGTGCGGCGTGCCCGCTCACCGTCAAGCAGGCGTTGAACAAGGTCCCGGGCGTGAGCAAGGCCGATGTGAGCTTCGACAGGAAGCAGGCCGTGGTGACGTTCGACGACACCAGGACCAGCGTCGCGGCGCTGACCAAGGCCACCGCCGACGCCGGCTACCCGTCGACCGCCAAGCAGTAAGAGGCGACCATGGCACTCCTGACGCGCATTGCCGACAAGGCCGGCGCTTTCGGCAGCGTCGTCTCCGCGATGGGCTGCGCCGCGTGCTTTCCGGCCATCGCAAGTCTTGGGGCGGCCGTTGGCCTGGGTTTCCTCACCGACTACGAAGGCCTGTTCCTGAACACCTTGCTGCCGCTGTTCGCGGCCATCGCGTTGTTCGCCAACGGCCTGGGCTGGTTCAGCCACCGTCAGTGGCATCGCAGCGTGCTCGGCATGGTCGGCCCGGCGATCGTGCTGGCGGCCATGTACCCGTTCTTCGGCCACTGGTGGACCGCGCGGCTGCTCTACACCGGGCTGGCCACGATGGTCGGCGTGTCGGTCTGGGATCTGGTCTCGCCGGCGCATCGCCGCTGCGGCCCCGATGGCTGCGAACTGCCGCAGCCGCGATGAGTGGCTCTCTTAACACAGGACGAACCGAGATGACGCAACTGCACATTGACGGCATGACCTGCACCTCGTGCGCCGACCATGTTCGCGATGCCCTGAAGAAAGTGCCGGGCGTGCGCTCCGTGTCGGTGTCGTATCCCGACCAAACCGCCACGCTGCAGATCGACGCGGCCACGTCGACGGCGGCGCTGACAGCCGCAGTGGCGGCGGCGGGCTACCGCGCGCGGCACGGCGACGCCCCCTCGTCGCAGCCACCTTCGCCGCCGGCCGGCATGCTCGATAGGGCGCGCGTGTGGCTCGGCGGCGGCACGCGGGCGGCCCGGGACGGGCAGGCACTTCACGTCGCTGTCATCGGCAGCGGCGGTGCGGCGATGGCGGCTGCGCTGAAGGCCGTCGAGCAAGGCGCGCGCGTCACGCTGATCGAGCGCGGCACGATCGGCGGCACCTGCGTCAACGTCGGCTGCGTGCCCTCGAAGATCATGATCCGCGCTGCGCACGTCGCGCACCTGCGGCGCGAGAGCCCGTTCGATGCCGGTGTGTCCGCCAGCGCCCCGACCGTGCGACGCGATCAGCTGCTCGTGCAGCAGCAGGCGCGCGTGGACGAACTGCGCCACGGCAAGTACGAGAGCATCCTGGGCGGCACGCCCGCCATCACCGTGTTGCACGGTACGGCGCGCTTCAAGGACGGCCATACGCTGAGCGTCGCGCTGCGCGACGGCGGCGAGCAGGACATTGCTTTCGATCGCTGCCTGGTGGCCACGGGTGCCAGCCCGGCGCTGCCGCCGGTTCCGGGCCTGAAGGACGCGCCGTACTGGACCTCGACCGAGGCCCTGGCCAGCGATGCGATCCCACAGCGGCTGGCCGTGCTCGGCTCGTCGGTGGTCGCGGTGGAACTGGCGCAGGCCTTCGCCCGCCTGGGCAGCCGAGTGACCATCCTCGCGCGCAGCAAGCTCTTCTTCCGCGAGGACCCGGCCATCGGTGAGGCATTGACTGCCGTGTTCCGCGACGAAGGCATCGAGGTGCTGGAGCAGACGCAGGCCAGCCAGGTCGCCCATGCTGACGGTGAATTCGTGCTGACGACGAGCCACGGCGAGCTGCGCGCCGACCGGCTGCTCGTGGCCACCGGGCGCACGCCCAACACGCGCGCCCTGAACCTGGACGCCGCCGGGGTGAGCCTGGACGAGCGCGGCGCCATCCGCGTTGACGATCACATGCGCACCAGTGCGCCGAACATCTTCGCCGCCGGTGACTGCACCGACCAGCCTCAGTTCGTCTATGTCGCGGCCGCGGCTGGCACGCGAGCAGCGGTCAACATGACCGGCGGCGACGCGCGGATCGATCTCGAGGCCATGCCCGCTGTCGTCTTCGCCGATCCCCAGGTCGCGACCGTGGGCCTCACCGAGGCCGAGGCGCATCGCGCCGGCATCGAGACCGACAGCCGCACGCTGACGCTGGAGAACGTGCCGCGCGCCCTCGTCAACTTCGACACCCGCGGCTTCATCAAGCTGGTGGCCGAAGCCGGCTCCGGCCGGCTGCTGGGGGTGCAGGCTGTGACGGCGGAAGCCGGCGAAATCATCCAGGCCGCGGCCCTGGCCATCCACGCCCGCATGACGGTGCAGGATCTGGCCAACCAGTTGTTCCCCTACCTGACGATGGTTGAAGGCCTGAAGCTCGCGGCACAGACCTTCAGCAAGGACGTCAAGCAGCTGTCGTGCTGCGCTGGGTGATGAGGGAATAGAAGGGACAGTCGGGCCGACAGTGAATTGCGGCAGTGGATTCAGCGTCTCCGCGGCCACTGCCGTGACGTGTGGATCAGCGCCAGCACCCACACGGTGCCGTCGGCCTCGGCGACCTCATAGATCAAGCGGTAGTTTTCGTGGGCGATCAACTCGCGCGTGCCGGAGATCTGGCCGAGTCTGCCCAGCAGCGGGAAGTCGGCCAAGCGCGCCGCGGCTGAGCCGAACAGTTCGTCCATCGCAATCGCTGCGCGCACGTTGTCGCCGGCGATGTAGGTCAGTATGTCGACGCGGTCCAGTTCGGCTTGGCTGGTCCAACGAACCTTCACGCGCCAGCCTCACCGGCCTTGCGCAGCAGTGCGGTACGGCGTGCGGCGAAGTCGGCCTCCACCTCTGCGTGCGAGCGCCCTCGGCCGGCACGCATGTCCTCACGACCCGTCTCCACTTTGCGCTGCACGAAGGCGTCGTACTCTCGCATCTCGCGCTGACGACGCACGAACTCGCGCATCAGGTCACGCACCACCTGCGACGCCGGCCGATCAATGGCCTGGGCCTCGGCCATGAATTCGTCGCGAAGCTCGGGTTCGAGCTTCATCGTGAAGACAGCTTCTTTGGTCATTGCGGCTCCGATCTGATACTGACGAAGTATATACGCCGTCAGTATCAATCAACCACAAGGCGGGCGGCGGAAAAAAATCGGGTTTGGGCTTACACCCCCTTGGTGCGCGGGACCCGACTCCTAGCATTGGCGGCAGTTTGCGAGACCCCGCGCTTGAAGACGTGACGCTCGCGCCTCGCATCGACGTCAACGCGCTCGTGCAGACGGACCGCCGACACATGCTTATTCAGCCGATCGACTACTTCCTCGTTGTCTGGTTTCTTCTGGCCGGTGCGTCCACGCTCTACGTGGCGTACGACCAGTTCCGCAACAACCCCGAGCCGACCGTCATGCGGTGGGGCTTCATCCTCGTCACGCTGTACATGGGTCCCTTCGGCCTGTTGCTGTACGTGATGTCGGACAAGGAGCCCCGGCCTGGCACGCACGAAACCTTCGTGGCCCCTCTATGGAGACAGGGTGTCGGATCGACGATCCACTGAGTCGCCGGAGACGCCACCGGCATCATCCTCGCCGCCGTCATCACCGCCGCCCTTGGCTTGCCGATGTGGGTCGATCTGATCGTCGAGTATGTCGCCGGCTTTGCATTCGGCCTTTTCATCTTCCAGTCGCTTTTCATGAAAAGCATGATGGGCGGCACCTACTGGGAGAACGTCCGCAAAAGCTTCGTCCCTGAGTTCATCAGCATGAATTTCATGATGGCCGGGATGGCGCCAGTCATGAGCCTGCTGATGATGGGCCGCGACATGCGCGCGATGGAGCCGACTGAGCTGCTGTTCTGGGGCGTTATGTCCCTGGGCGTGATGGCCGGCTTTGCCTTGGCCTACCCGGTCAATGTCTGGATGGTCGCCCAGAAGATGAAACACGGCCTGATGACCGAGCGCAAGCCTGGCAGCCGGTTTGAGGTGGGCGAGAAGGCCGGCGAGAGTGCGGGCAAGATGGCCGAGCACGAGGACCACTCTGCCCATGGGCACCAGGGCGCCATGCCCGCCCACGCGGCTCACGACGCTGCGAGCGCCGCTCCTGCGCCGCACTCGGCCGATCACGGTCACTCGGGCGCGCCCGCCATGGCCATGGCCGAGGCTGACAAGCCGCACGACGGCGCAGATAAAAGCAAGCCTGCTGGCGGGCACGCAGGCATGAAGCACGGCGGCGGCAAGCATGGCGGGCACGATGGCGCCATGTCCACCGACTTGACCCGCCCACAACTCGCGGCGGTGGGCGGGATCTCCGTGTTGCTGCTCCTCACAGGCATGGCGGCTCCAGCGAACTTCGTCAACATGAGCCTCAGTGCGCGCGACGTGGGCGGCGCCATCATGCCGCCGGGCATGATCATGGACCGCGACACGCCGGGCGAAGCGATGCGCGACATGGCCGCTGTGCCGCCGCGCTTCGTGACGGCAACCTACGGTCTCGACAAGCGCGGTGACCAGGAACTCACGCCTCGCATCGAGGACGGCGTCAAGGTCTTCGACCTGGAGACCTCCGTCATCCGATGGCAGATCCTGCCGAACGTCTCGATGGAGGCCTTCGCCTTCAACGGCCAGGTCCCGGGCCCGCGACTGCGCTTCAAGCAGGGTGACCGGGTACGCATCAACGTGACCAACCGCTTGCCCGAGTCCACCACGGTGCACTGGCACGGACTGGTGCTTCCCAATGTCATGGACGGCCCGGCGCGCGTCACGCAAATGCCGATCGGGAACGGCGAGCTCTACCGCTACGAGTTCACCGCCGTCCAGTCCGGCACCTACTTCTATCACTCGCACGACCACGTGGACCGGCAGCAGGCGCTGGGTCTGTATGGCGCGCTCATCATCGACCCGGCAACCCCCAAGGACGAGATCCCCGCGGACCACGAGTACACGCTGATGCTGCAGGAATGGCTCAAGCGCGAAGGGCTGACCTACCCGGCGATGCCGATGGAAGGTGGCATGCCGAACTACTTCACCATCAACGGGCGCGCCTTTCCCGAGACCGACACGATCAAGATGAAGGTCGGCGAGACGCTCAAAGTGCGCTTCATCGGCTCGAACAGCGGCTTCATCCATCCGATGCACATCCACGGCGGGCCGTTCGTCGTCGTGGCTCGCGACGGTGAAACACTGCCGCCTGCCGCCCGCTACAAGGCCGACACCGTCAACGTCGGTCCCGGCCAGCGCTACGACGTGATCTGGACGGCGCTCAAGCCGGGCAAGTGGATGATCCATTGCCACATCTCCCACCACACCACGAACAACAACGTGGAAACGAAAGGCGGTGGCGGTTTGATGATGCACATCGACGTCGAAGGCGATCCCGCCAGCTGAGCATCCCGGCCAGGCTGCGCAGCAGGTTCCTGGCCAAGTTTTTCCAACCACCCCAGGAGAGCACCATGAACCCGACCCGCCGTTGTATCCGCCTTGCCGTCGGCCTGAGCGTTTCAGTTCTCGCAACCCTGTCCGCTGGCAGCGCCAGCGCACAGAGCACCGCCTCGCCGGCAGCATCCGCCAGCGCACCGATGGACAAGAAGCCCATGACGGGCTCTCACGCGGACGTGTCCAAGGAGATGCACGGCACCATGATGAGCGGCATGGAGAGCATGAAGAACATGCCGATGAGCGGCGACCTCGACAAGGACTTCGCCATGATGATGAAGATGCACCATCAGCAGGCCATCGACATGGCCAAGCCCGAAGCAGAGCATGGCAAGTCGCCGGAGCTCAAGGCGATGGCGCGCAAGATCATCAAGGATCAGACCAAGGAAATCGCGCAGCTCGACGCGTGGATGAAGAAGCATCCGTGACGCACTAGCCGGCTTGCACTCATCCATGCCAGCCCGCTGAAATATCATTCGCCATCGGTCAGTCGACCCTCCGTCTAGCGGAGCGCGACCCGGATGGCAGATGCAGCTCCACGCTGCCGACGCCGGATGGCTCAAGCTCCCAGTTCTTCGAAGCCCTGCGCCGCAGGGCTTCTTCCTTTCAGGCGGCGGGGCCTTGCCCGGCCGGCGCGCCGGCCATGGCTGCTTTCCTGCGCGGCCGACGCATCAGCAGGTAGGCCGCTGGAATGACGAACAGGGACAGCAGCGGCGCCGTCACCATGCCGCCCAGCATGGGCGCTGCGATGCGGCTCATCACCTCCGAACCTGTTCCGCTGCCCCAGACGATGGGCACCAGGCCGGCCAGGATCACCGCCACCGTCATGGCCTTGGGTCGCACCCGAAGCACCGCGCCCTCGCGGATCGCATCCAGCAGTTCAGCCAACGTCAGCGCCGCGCCGTCGGGGCGCCGGTCCGCGACGGCATGCTTGAGGTAGATGAGCATGACGACGCCGAACTCGGCCGCCACGCCCGCCAGCGCGATGAAGCCGACGCCCGTCGCGATGGAGAGGTTGTAGCCCAGCAGGTACAGGAACCAGATGCCGCCCGTCAGCGCGAACGGCAAGGTCGCCATGATCAGTGCCGCCTCGTCCCATCGGCCGAAGGTCAGGTACAGCAGCACGAAGATGATCAGCAGCGTGGCCGGCACGACGACCTTGAGCCGGGCGTTGGCTCGCTCCAGGTACTCGAACTGGCCCGAATAGGCGACGCTGACACCCGGTTCCAGCTTCACCTGCCGGGCAACGGCGGCCCGCAGTTCGTTCGCCACTGACGCCAGGTCCCGGCCACGCACGTCGACGTAGACCCACCCGGAGGGCCGCGCGTTCTCGCTCTTGAGCATCGGCGGACCGTCCGTGATGACGACGGTCGCCACGGTCCCCAGCGTGATCTGCTGGCCCATCGGCGTGGAGATCGGCAGTTGCGTCAGCCGCTCGGGCGAGTCCCGCCACTCCCTGGGGTAGCGGATGTTGATGGGGAATCGCGCCAGGCCCTCGATAGTCTCCGAGACGTTCTCGCCGCCCACTGCACCCGCGACCACTGACTGGATTTCGGCGATGTTGAGCCCGTAGCGGCCAGCCGCCACGCGGTCGATACGCACGTCGATGTAGCGCCCGCCCGTGAGCCGTTCCGCCAGGGCCGACGTCACACCGGGGATGCCCTTGGCCACCTGTTCGACCTCGCTCGCAATCCGGTCGATGACGCGCAGGTCGCTGCCGGTCACCTTCACGCCGATGGGACTCTTGATCCCGGTGGCCAGCATGTCGATGCGGTTGCGGATGGGCGGGATCCAGATGTTGGACAGGCCAGGAATCCTGACCGCCTTGTCCAACTCTTCGACCAGACGGTCCGGCGTCATGCCGGCGCGCCACTGTTCGCGCGGCTTGAGCTTGACGGTCGTCTCGAACATTTCCAGGGGCGCAGGGTCGGTCGCGGTTTCGGCGCGGCCGGCCTTGCCGAAGACTCGCTCCACCTCAGGGACGGTCTTGATCATGCGGTTGCTCAGCTGCAGCAGCTCGGTGGCCCGCTGGGCGGACAGGCCCGGCAGCGCCGACGGCATGTAGAGCAGATCGCCTTCGTCCAGCCGCGGCAGAAACTCTCCGCCCAGTTGGCTGAGCGGCCAGGCCGTCGTCAACAGTGTCAGCACAGCGACGATCAGCGTCGTCTTCGGACGCCCGAGCACCCATTCCAGGCACGGCCGGTAGACGGCAATCAACGCCCGCGTGATCGGGTTCTTGTGCTCATTGGGGATGCGGCCGCGGATCCAAAAGCCCATCAGCACCGGTATCAGCGTGACCGACAGGCCCGCCGCCGCCGCCATCGCATAGGTCTTCGTGAACGCCAGCGGCCCGAACAGGCGCCCCTCCTGGGCTTCCAGCGTGAACACGGGCACGAAGGACAAGGTGATGATGAGCAGCGAGAAGAACAGCGCCGGCCCAACCTCCTCGGCCGCCTGCGTGATGACCTCCCAGTGCTCGGCGCCTTGGAGCGTTTTCCCAGGGTTCTGGTGCTGCCAGGCTTCCAGCTTCTTGTGCGCGTTCTCGATCATCACGACGGCCGCGTCCACCATCGCGCCGACGGCGATGGCGATGCCGCCCAGCGACATGATGTTGGCGTTGATGCCCTGGTACCGCATCACGAGGAAGGCCGTCATCACACCCAGCGGCAACGAGATGATGGCGACCAGCGCCGAGCGCAAATGCCACAGGAAGATGGCGCAGACGATCGCCACCACCAGGAATTCCTCGCCCAGCTTGGTCGTCAGGTTGCGAATGGCGCGCTCGATGAGCGCGCTGCGGTCGTAGGTCGTGACGATCTCGACGCCCTTGGGCAGGCTGCTCTGCAGTTCTGCAAGCTTGGCCTTGACCGCGGCGATGGTCTCCTGGGCGTTCTTGCCCGAGCGCAGGATCACCACGCCGCCCGCTACCTCGCCTTCGCCGTCCAGCTCCGCGATGCCGCGGCGCATCTCGGGTCCCTGCTGTACGACCGCGACGTCACCCAGCCTGACCGGCACGCCGCCACGCGACACCAGCGGGATCGCGCGGAAATCATCCAGCGTCTTCAGGTAGCCGCTGGCCCGCACCATGTACTCGGCGCCGGCAAGCTCCAGCACAGAGCCGCCCGACTCCTGGTTGGCCTGCATCACCGCGTCGCGGACCTGCGCCTGGTTCAGGCCGTAGCCCGCCAGCTTGATCGGGTTCACCACGACCTGGTACTGCTTGACCATGCCGCCGACGGAGGCGACCTCTGCCACATTGGGCAGGCTCTTCAGTTCGAACTTCAGGAACCAATCCTGCAGCGCACGCAGCTGTGCCAGGTCGTTCTTGCCGCTGCGGTCGACCAGCGCGTACTGGAAGATCCATCCCACCCCGGTCGCATCGGGCCCGAGGCTGGCCTTGGCCGTGGCAGGCAGCCGGCCCTGCACCTGGTTGAGGTATTCCAATACGCGCGACCGTGCCCAGTACAAGTCCGTGCCGTCTTCGAACAGCACGTACACGAAAGAGTCGCCGAAGAACGAGAAGCCGCGCACCGTCTTCGCGCCCGGCACGGACAGCATCGTCGTCGCCAGCGGATAGGTCACCTGGTTCTCGACGATCTGCGGCGCCTGCCCCGGGTAGGTCGTGCGGATGATGACCTGGACGTCGGACAGGTCGGGCAAGGCGTCGACGGGCGTGCTGCGCACCGCCCAGATGCCCCAGGCGGTCAGCATCAGCGTCGCCAGCAGCACGAGGAAGCGGCTCTTGACCGACCAGCGAATCAGGCGGGCGATCATCGCGACACCTCCTCGATGCGCGTGATGACGTAGTCGTCCCCCCGCTGCTCGAATGTGAACCGGACTTTCTGTTCGGGCTTGCGGCCTTGGGCCAGCTTGGGATCCGCCAGCTTGAAGGCCATGGTCATCGCCGGCCACTTCAAGCCAGGCACAGCCTCGTGCGCCAAAGTCATCTCCGTCGGCGAGACGTTCTGGATGACACCGGTCACCGAGAACGCCGCCGGCACCGTGGCGGCCGATGCCGCACCACCTGCCGCCGACGCGGCAGCCGCTGCGGGCAGGATGCCCTTGAGGCTGGCCTCGGAGTCGATCAGGAACTGCGCGGAGGCCACCACCTGCTGCCCGGCCGTCAGCCCTCCCAGGATGGCCAGCTTGTCGTCGACCTCCGCGCCCAGCTGCACCTCGACCGGGTGGAACTTGCCCGGCGCGTCGACGACATAGACGACTGCGCGCCGCCCGGTACGGATCACGGCTTCGCTCGGAACCAGCAGGGCTTCAAGCTCGCGGCCCTGGAGGCTCACCTGACCGGTCATGCCGGCCTTCAGGCGCTGCCCCGGATTGGGAACCTCCAGGCGCACCCGCACCGTGCGGGACTCTTTGTTGGCTTCGGGCAGGATGCTCACGACACGCGCCCGCCAGGTCTCGCCCGCGAACGCCGCCAGCCGGACCTCGGCGGATTGCCCGACCTGGGTGGTCCCGCTTTGCGCCTCCGGCACGGCCGCCTCGAGCCAGACCGTCGAGAGTCCGTTGATGCGCGCCAGGCTCATGCCGGCAGACACCGTCATGCCCTGGCGAACCATCAGTTCGGCGATCAGGCCACCCTGGGGCGCCGTCACCGTGTACCGGCCCTGGACATCCCCGCTGCGCTCGACCTGGTCGATGACCGTCGCCGGCATGCCGAGCAACTGCAGGCGCTGCCGGGCCGCTGCCAGCAGGGTTTCGTCTTTCAGGGCGCGCACGGCGAGGAACTCTCGTTGCGCGCCGATCCACTCCGGCAAGAGCAGGTCCACCAGGGGCGCGCCTGCCGCGATGACGTCGCCGGGCGCCCGGGCGTAGACGCGCTCGACGAAGCCGCCGGACCTGGCCTGCACGATGCTGACATCGCGGTCGTTGAGCTGCACCGTGCCCACCACATCGACGCTGGCGGCGAACCGGCCGCGCTCGACAGGTGCAGTGCGCAGGCCCAGCGACTGAATGGTCTGCCCGGACACCGTCACGCCGTTGTCGGCCTGACCGCCTTCGTCGGCGTACTTGGGCTGCAACTGCATGTCCATGAAGGGCGACTTGCCGGGCTTGGCGAACTTCTGTGTCGGCTGCATGGGGTCGTACCAGTACAGCACCTTGCGGTCAGGGGTTTCCGAGGCGCCCGGCCCCTGGGTATCGCCCGTCGAGTGTGAGCTGCGCCACTGTGAGGCGCCATAGCCGATCGCGATGCCGGCGGCCAGCAGCGTGAGCCCGGCGATGATCTTCTTCGTGTTCATGGTCGTGCTCCTCAGGGCGCGGTCAGGCTGTTCAGGCGGGCGATGAGGACATCGCGCTGCGCGGTCAGGTCAATCAGCCGCAGTCGGCTCTCCAGCACCTGGGCTCGCGCGCCGAGCACGTTGCTCAGGTCACCCTTGGCGGTTTGGTAGTTGGTCAGTGCCAGCGAGGCGCGCTCACGGCTCAGGCTGATGCCGGTGGACACCAGCCGTTCGATCTGGCGCTCCAAGGTGGACAGCTCTGCAGCGGCGTCATCCAACTCCTGCAGGTGGCGACGGGCCACGTCTTCCTGCTCCGCCTCGACACGCTGCGCCTCCAACTGCTTGGCCCGGATCTGCGGCTGCTGCCGGCGCTCCTTCTGCCACGGCAGGTCGAAGCTCAACTGCACCGACACCATGTCACCCCATTGCCGGCCGCGCCGGCTGTAGGCCACCTCCCAGCCCCAATCACCGCGGTTCTCCGCCTGTGCTTCGCTCATTTCGGCCTGCGCCATCTGCCGCATCGCCGGGTACAGCGCCAGCTCGGCGTGCCGGTCGAGATTGGCACGCAGCTGCTCCAAAGGGATGCGCAGGGTTGGCGGCGGGTCCGCGAGCGGTTCGTCGGCGCGGGCGCCCAGCCAGCGGCGCAGCGCGGACCGCGCCTTGAGGCGATCTCGTGCCAGCTCGTCCTGCCGATCCTTGAGGCCCAGGGCTTCCTGACGTGCCATCAACAGGTCCGTCGCTTGGGCGCTGCCGGCGGCGATGCGCGCGGGCAGGCTCTCCTGAAGTCGCTGGTTTTCGGCCAGCAATTCATCCAGCAGCGACTTGCGCTGGTCGGCCGACTGCGCAGCGATCCATGCCAGGCTGAGATCGAGCTGAAGCTGCAGCCGCTGAATCACCAGCAAGGCCCGTTCGCGTTCGGTGCGCGCCTGGGCGGTCTGCCGCTGCGCCTCTCGCTTGGCCGCGTTGGGCACGTCCTGCATCAGCGCAATGCGCTGCATCGTCATGAAGTCCCGCGTCAGGCTCCAGCGATCCATGCCGCTGACCGGCAGGTTCTCGACGCCGACCGACAGCTTCGGATCAGGCAGAGCGCCGGCTGACACCTGAACCGAGGCCGCTGCAGCGATCTGCAGCTGCTGTGCCGACAGTGCGGGGCTCTGGCCCTGCGCCAATGCGACCGCCTCACTGAAGCTGAGAGCTTGGGATGCGGCCGGTAAACATGCCAGAAAGGTGGCCAGCAGCAGGCCCGGGACGCGCCGCGCACGGGTAGCTGATGGGCACGTGGACGGGAACGCAGGCGGGAACGGTTTGGCCCGTTGGCCGCAGCACCGCCGCGCCATCGCAGCGGGATAAGAGATGTTCATGGTGGTCCTCGAAACTGAAAGCCGGAAACAGTCCGCCCGCCGCGACAAGGGCGCGGCAGACGCGTCTCAAGGCGTCAATTTCGGAGGACCTGCAGGGTGAGGTAGCGCGGTGGGAAGCCGGATCGCTCGTCCGGCTGGAGCGTGAAGCGGCCAGGCTCGGCTGCTTCCGGCACGATCAGGACAGGCGCCGCCACATAGGCCAGCCCGATCAGCTGCACGGCGCTAGGCTTGAAGTCCTGAGCATGCGGCACCGAGGCCGCGGACCCGTCGTTGCTGCAATGCGCGCGGCACAGCTGCGGCGCCTTCTCGTCCATCGTGCCCGGCATCGCATGGCAGTCCGGCATCGAGGCCATCTCGGCCGCAACACTCATCGCCATGCCGGATGCCTGCATCGCGGCCGCGTGGCTGGGGCCGAGTTTCGGACACGCGTACGCCGCCAGCGCAAGCTGGCTGAGCAGCAAGGTCGCAATGAAGCCGCCGATGATCCGGCGTCCCCAGGCTTTGACGATGCGTCTTGCGGTGAACATGGGCGTAGCCTAGCGCGGCCGAGAGCAGCCGGCTTTGCTGCAGATCAAGACCCGGGCGAACGGGTGACAGGCACGCGTCACTTCTGCACCGAGAACGTCAGCTGGGCGTCCGTGCTGCCCTTGTTGGCCCACATCCAGCAATAGTGCTGATCGATCGGCACATCCAGGCGCGCTTCGGCGGAGGTGGCGCTTTGCAGCTTCGCCGGGAACTCGACCTTCTTGTCCTCGTGATAGTGGATGTTGAACTGCATCGGCTGGTCGGACTTGAATGACCAGGGCAGCGCCTGCCCCTTGCTCAGCTTGCTGCAGATCTCGACGAACTTGCCGGCCGCCACCGGCGCGCTGTGTTCGAAGCGGCCCTGCTCATTGAAGCGGATCTCGACAAGCTCTGCCCGTGCCTGCACGGCGATCATCAACATGGCAGCGCCTGCCAGGAGGGTGGGATTCATGTTGATCTTCAAGCGGTCTCCTTCGTTGTAGATGGGATGGTCGGGTGTCAGATCAGGTGTCAGCCGCGGCGCAGGCGCAGGGCGTTGCCGATCACCGACGCGGAGCTCAGGCTCATCGCGAGAGCGGCGATCATCGGCGACAGCAGCCAGCCGGTCACCGGATACAGCAGCCCGGCCGCGAGGGGAATGCCCAGCGCGTTGTAGAGGAAGGCGAACATCAGGTTCTGCTTCATGTTGACGACCGTCGCCTCCGACAGGTCGCGCGCCACGGAGATGCCGCGCAGGTCGCCCTTGACCAGGGTCACCTGGGCGCTGTTCATGGCGACATCGGTGCCAGTACCCATGGCGATCCCGACATCCGCCTTGGCCAGCGCGGGCGCGTCGTTGATGCCATCGCCCGCCATGGCAACCACCCGGCCCTCGGCCTGCAGCCGGTTGACGAGGTCCAGCTTGTCGGCTGGTTTCACCTCGCCGTGGACTTCGTCGATGCCAAGCCGGGTGCCAACCGCCTGCGCGGTGGTCATGCCGTCGCCCGTCGCCATGATGATGCGCAGGCCGGCGGCATGGAGCTGCTGCAGGGCCTCCGGCGTGCTGGCCTTGACCGGGTCGGAAACGGCCAGCAGGCCCAGCAACTGGCCGTCGGCGGCAAGGTACATCACGCTCGCGCCCTGGCTGCGCAGCGATTCGGCCTGCGCTTTCAGCGCCTCGACGCTGACGCCCGACTGCTCCATCAGCACGGTGTTGCCCAGCGCCAGCGTGCGGCCCGAAACCCGGCCCCGCACGCCGATACCGGACCCGGATTCGAATTCTTCTGCCTTCTCGAGCGCCAGCCCCTGGTCGCGCGCCGCCCGCACGATGGCATCCGCCAGCGGGTGTTCGCTGCCCTGGTCGAGGCTGCCTGCCAGCCGCAAGACCTCTTCCGCCTCGATGCCCGCAGCGGGCACCACCTTGTCGAAGACCGGACGGCCTTCGGTCAGCGTCCCGGTCTTGTCGATGATGAGCGTGTCCACCTTGCGCAGGTTCTCGATGGCCGCCGCGTCGCGGAACAGCACCCCGTTGGCCGCGCCACGTCCCGTGGCCACCATGATGGACATCGGCGTCGCCAATCCCAGCGCACAGGGGCAGGCGATGATCAGGACGGACACCGCATTGATCAGGCCGTACACCCAGCTGGGCTCCGGCCCCCAGATGCCCCAGGCCAAGAGCGTCAGCACGGCCACGCCCAGCACCGCCGCGACGAAGTAGCCGGCCACCTGGTCGGCCATGCGTTGCATGGGGGCTCGTGATCGCTGCGCCTCGGTCACCATCTGGACGATCTGCGACAGCATGGTGGAGGCGCCGACGCGTTCGGACCGCATGACCAGGGTGCCGCTCGTGTTGAGCGTCGCGCCGATGACGCGATCCCCCGCCTTCTTGACGATGGGTATCGGCTCACCCGTCAGCATCGACTCGTCAACCGAGCTGCTGCCTTCGACCACGAAACCGTCCGCCGGCACCTTCTCGCCCGGCCGCACCCGCAGCAGGTCACCCACGTGGACATGGGACAGCGGTATGTCGCTCTCGTTGCCCTTTGCATCGATGCGTCGCGCCGTCTTGGGCGCCAAGCCGAGCAAGGCCTTGATCGCGCCAGAGGTCTGCGACCTGGCCCGCAGTTCCAGCAGCTGCCCGAGCAGCGTCAGGGAGATGATGACGGCCGCCGCTTCGAAATACACCGCCACCCGTCCCATCGCCAGGAACGACTGCGGGAAGACCTCGGGCACGACGGTGGCCACGACGCTGTAGACGAACGCTGCGCCGGTTCCCAGGCTGATCAGGGTCCACATGTTCAGGCTGCGATTGACCAGGGACTGCCAGCCGCGCTGGAAGAACGGCCAACCCGCCCACAGCACGATGGGCAATGTGAGCACCAGCTCGATCCAGCTCTGGGTGCTCATCTCGAACCACTGCAGCCGGTGGCCGAGCATCGCGAGCACCGTCACCACCACGGTCAGCGGCAACGTGCCCCAGAAACGCCGCTGGAAGTCGTGGAGTTCCGGGTTGCCATCGTCCTCGAGGCTCGGCAGCAGCGGCTCCAGCGTCATGCCGCACTTGGGGCAGTTGCCGGGGTGGTCCTGCCGGATCTCCGGGTGCATCGGGCAGGTGTAGGTCGTGGCGCCGTCCTGGGTTTGAGTGCCGTCGCCCCCCGAGTGGGGCGGTGGCTCGGCCGGCACGTGGCCTGCCGCGGCGGGCGGATGGCGGACATGGTCACCGTGATGCCCGTGATGTGCAGGCTCAGAACCGTGCGCGGGATGCATCTGCGCCGTCGATGGCTCGCCAGCCCCGGCGAGCACGAGCGTCATGCCGCAGGTCGGGCAACGCCCCGGCTGGTCTTGCCGGACCTCGGGATGCATCGGGCAGGTATAGACCGGGGCGGACTGGCCAGCGGTGACGCCGCTCGCGCCCGGCCCGGTGTCCGCAGCGGGATGGTGATGCTGGTGCTTCATTCGGCTCCCCTGTCGCTGTGTGAAGTGGCGTCCAGCTCCACTGTGGACCTTGCCAACGTGGCAAGGTCAACCATTCGTTTGCGCGCGTGTCGTCGACTCCTGCACCGCTTCAACCGACCGTTCAGGACGGTGAAACGGCGTTCGAAGAGCGAGCCAGGGCGCTCGCGTGGACTACTTGCCGGCAGGCTGGATCTCGGTGACCACGATGGCGCCGTTGGCCTTCTCGGCCTTGAAGCGCACCTTGTCACCCGTCTTGACCTGGTCGAGCATGGCCGGGTCCTTGACCTGGAACACCATCGTCATGCCCGGCATTTCCAGGTTCTTGATCTCGCCATGCTTGATGGTGATCTTCTTGGTGTCCTTGTCGACCTTCTTGATCTCGCCGTCGGTCATCTCGGTCGCTGCGGCGCTGGCCGCCGGCATCTTGCTGTGGTCCATGGCCTGCGCCCGCGCCGGCAGGCTCAGCGTTGCGCCCACGGCCAGGGCAAGGCCAGCGAGGGTGGACAGGGTGAGTTTCTTGGATGCTTTCATGGGATCTCCTTCAGGGGTAGCGTTGATAAACACGGGTGCCGCCGTCTTTGGTCATCAGCAGCACTTCATAGGCGTCCTTGCGGCCGCCGTAGACGGGACCATCCATACCGGGTGAACCGATGGGCATGGCGGGAACAGCCAAGCCCAGGGCGTCGGGCTTTTCCTTGAGCAGGCGCTGGATCTCGCGTGCCGGCACGTGGCCTTCGACGACATAGCCAGCCACTTCGGCTGTGTGGCAGGACGCCAGGCCAGACGGCACACCGAGGCGGCGCCTTGCGCCGATGTTCCCGGTATCGCGTACTTGCACGCTCAAGCCGTTGGCACGCAGATGCTCCACCCAGAGCTTGCAGCAGCCGCAATTCGGGTCTTTCCAGACCGTCACCATCGGCGACTGCGAAGCGGCCTGCGCCCATGCGAATCGAGGAAGCATGGCCAAAGCCACGCCGCACAGCAGCATCTGGCGCCGGCTTTCAGTGCTTGTGGTCGGCATGGCCGTCAGGCTTGGCAGCGCCGGCCTTGCCGGCCACGTTCACGGCACCCTTCATGCCGGCGTCGTAGTGGCCCGGCTGCAGGCACGCAAAGTCGATCTTGCCCGCCTTGGTGAACTGCCACACGATCTCGCCGGTCTTGCCCGGGGCGACGGTGACCATGTTGGGATCCGCGTGCTCCATCTCCGGGTTCTTCTTCATGACCTCGTAGTGTTCCTTGAGCTCCTTCTCGGTGCCCAGCACCATCTCGTGCTTGAGCTGGCCCGAGTTCTTCACGACGAAGCGCACGGTTTCGTTTTGCTTCACGTCCACGCTTGACGGCGTGAAGCGCATCGCGTCCGTCATGTCGATCTGCACGGTTCGGGTGGCCTTGGCCGCAACGCCGGGCTTGCCGATGGCGTCGCTGTCGTGACCGTGGCCACCGGGATGGTTGCCACTGGCAAATGCCGCGCCTGAGCCAACGGCAAGGGTCAGAGCGGTGATGACGGAAAGGGACTTCAGTTTCATGGTTTTCCTTGGGAGCGCCGTGTGCACGGCTGTTGAATCAAAGACAGGGAAAAGATCAGTGCTCAGAATGACCCGTGGGCTTTCGGACGGTGACTTCGGCAGGCGGCGATGGCTTCTTGCGCGGCATGGACTGCCCGCCCTCGGCCGCGAACCGCGCCGGCTCAGGCAGTGCACCGGTCCACTCGAACGCGACTTCACCCCTGGGGTGCTGGTACCAGCCTGGGTTGCTGTAGTCGCCCGGCTTCTGGTTCTTGCGCACCTTCACGACCGAGAACATGCCGCCCATCTCGACGCCGCCGAACGGACCTTCGCCGGTCATCATGGGGATCGTGTTGTCGGGTAGCGGCATCTCCATTTCTGCCATGTCTGCCATACCCCGTTCCCCCATGACCATGTAATCGGGCACCAGTTTGGTGATCTTTCTGGAAACACTACGGTGATCGACTCCAATCATGGTGGGGACTTCGTGCCCCATCGCGTTCATCGTGTGGTGGCTCTTGTGGCAATGGAAGGCCCAATCGCCTTCCTCATCGGCAAGGAACTCGATCTGGCGCATCTGGCCGACGGCGATATCGGTCGTTACCTCATACCAGCGCGAGCTGATGGGTGTGGGCCCCCCGTCAGTACCTGTCACATGGAACTCATGTCCATGCAGGTGTATCGGATGGTTTGTCATGGTGAGGTTGCCAACCCGAATGCGCACTTTGTCGTTCTTGCGTACATTGAGCGTGTCAATGCCGGGGAATACTCGACTGTTCCAGCACCACAGATTGAAATTCAACATCGTCATGATCTTGGGTGTGGCCGTACCAGGATCGATGTCAAAGGCGTTGAGCAGAAAGCAGAAATCTCGGTCAACAGTGCTTATCAGCGGGTGCTTGGCCTTCGGATGGGTAATCCAGAAGCCCATCATTCCCATCGCCATTTGCGTCATTTCATCGGCATGGGGGTGGTACATGAAGGTGCCTGGACGCCGCGCAACGAATTCATAGACGAACGTCTTGCCCGGCTGGATCGACTTCTGATTCAGTCCGGCTACTCCATCCATACCATTCGGCAGGCGTTGCCCATGCCAGTGGATGCTCGTGTGTTCAGGCAACTTATTGGTGACGAACACTCGCACGCGGTCACCTTCGACCACCTCAATCGTGGGGCCGGGCGACTGGCCGTTGTAGCCCCACAGGTGCGCCTTCATCCCAGGGGCTAACTCGCGCACAACAGGCTCGGCCACCAGATGAAACTCCTTGACACCCTGGTTCATTCGCCAAGGTAAGGTCCAACCGTTGAGGGTCACGACAGGGTTGTACGGGCGCCCGGTCTCAGGCAGCAGCGGGGCACCTGTGTCTGGCGTCGTCTGTAGCACTGGCTCGGGCAGTGCAGCCATGGCCACGCGGCTCACGGAGGCTGCTGATACGGCCGCAGTAACCACCCCGGCATTGCGGAAAAAATCGCGTCGAGAAACCATCGTCAATCCTCCTGATTCAGTTGACAGCAGTGCTGTCGGATACGGGCTTGCCTACGAGAGCCATGTCGAGGTCGGCCTTAGCCATCCAGAAATCCCGCTGAGCTTCAATTGCGCCGTTAACCGCCGAGATTTGGGCTCGTGCATCGGCCAGCAGTTCGAACACGCTGATGAACATGCCGTTGTACAAAAGAACGTTCTCCTCGGAGATCCTTTTTGCCGTCGGCACGATGTCGTCGCGATAGTGGCGCGCGACGTCATAGCTGCTGTGATACCCAAGATAAGCTTGGCGGACTTCGGAGCGCGCTTCGATGGCGATCTGTGCGGCCCGCTGAACGCTGCGCATATAGAGCGCCTCACTACGGGCGACGCGTGCCGTGCCCCAATCAAATAGCGGCAACTCGAAGCTGACTGCGTATCCAGTTTGGCGAGGAGCGTCGTTGAAGGTGTTGCGCTGGTAGCCGAACTCCAGTACGTTGATCAGGCGCGTGACTTTGGTCAGGCCCAGGTTCTTGGCGGTCGCCTCAGCTTGCAGCTTGGCGGCCTGCACGTCCAGGCGCTGCGCCATCGCGACGTTCTCGATGTCGGGTTGGTCCTGCAGCGCTGCCGGCAGGTCCGGCAGGCGCTCGGGCAGCGTGAACTGCGTCTGCGTGCCCCACAGGCCCAACAAGCGGATGAGGTGCTCTCGCGAGCCGAGGCGGTTCTGCTCGGCACGCGCAAAATTCAACGCGGCCTCCGCGAAGAAGCCATGCTCACGGGCTTGTTGCAGCTTGCTCCAATTGCCCGCCAGGGTGAGGCGCTTGGCGAGTTCGGCGCCGGCGTCGGCGGTTTCGCGGACGTCGCGCATGTAGCGGGCGGTCTGCTCGGCAGCCACGGCGGCGTAGAACGCCTTGCGGGTCTGGGCAGCCAGCGACAGCATCTCCGACGACACGGCACGCTGCGTGGCGGCAAACCGCCGTGCCTCGAGCTGGCGCGTCAGTGGCAGCGCGATCAGGTGTGCCAGGTCGAAAGAAAAGCTGCGATCGATCTCGCGGGTATCCCCCTGGCGGACCTTGGCAAAGCTGAATCCCGGGTTCGGCAGCCGGCTGGCCTGGACGAGTTCGGCCTCGGCGATGCCCAGCTCCTGGAAGCTCGCCTGCAGGCCGCGGTTGTTCAGCAGCGCAATCTGCACCGCACTGTCGGCGTTCAGTGGCCGAGCCAGGAGTTCCGCCACACGGGTGGCGACGCGGTCCTGGTCGGCGGCTGTCTTGACGACCTCGACGTTTTGGCCGAGGTGCTGCTGGGCGGCGGACTGCACCGGCTGCATGCCGCCATCGGCGCTCAGGGTGGCGCAACCGGCGAGCAGCAGCGGGGAGGCGGCCAGCGCCACATTTCGCAGCCGTCGCAGGACGGGGTAAGACGGGTTTGTTGTGCTCATGCGGCGGGTCCTCATTTCATCTTGTGGCCTGCATGGCCTGCTGGCTGCGGCTTGCCTGCGTCCGGTTTGGCATCGGACTTGGTACCGGACGCTGGCGCGCTGGCAGCGTCGGGCGCATCCGGTTGGCGAGCTTCCTTGGCATATACCCGCCAGCCGCCAACCGTCGCCACGGTTTTGTTGGTCTCGACCCACGAGGCCGGCTCCGTGTCTGCATACGGGCGGTAGCCCTGGAGCGGCGAGCGGTAGACGAGAAGCGGGACGTCGGAGCGGGCGTCGGTCGGGTCGCCACGCTGCCCTGGGGCGGCTTGCACGGCTGAGGCGGCCGGATTTGGGGGCTGAGCTTGCGCGGTGGCCGACAGGGCGGTGGCCAGCATGGCGCACGCCACGGCCACGCGCTGTCGCGTAGAAATTTCGGTCATGGTGATCCTGCTGTTGAACGGCGGGGGGCGACGAGGATTCACGCTCGCGCGGACTTCATCGTCTGGGGAAGTTCAAAGCGAGCACGCACGCTGCCAATGCAGCGGCAAGCCGTGCTCAGGCGTGCAGGGATCGAGGGGGGCGGTCCAGCCTGCCGAGCAATACGCGGTCATGCGCGGTCGGCGTCGTGGCCACACCCACGGGGCGCGAGGGGATCACGTCGAAGTGCACCGCCGTCGACGCCATGGCCGTCAAATGGCAGCACGAGGCACAGGCACTGCATTTGTCCGCATGACCGGCCGTGCCGGATTTGGCAACCTCGGCATGGGCACCATCTGTAGAGCTGACATGGTCGTGACCATGACGACCGTGATCAGCCGCCGCCTTGTCGAGATGCTGAGCGGAACTTTGAGCCGCGGCGGCTTTGCCCTGATTGTGAGCGGGCCCGCAGGCTGTCATGGCATGGACGGCGTAGCCCTGCAGTGGCAGCGCCACTGCAAGGACCCACGTCAGCACGATGCGCAAGAGTTTGCTCATTTCCGGAGTCTAAGGTCTAAAAACGGAAAGACACTGTCGTGGTCAACATGACCATCCGAGGACTTGCCGTCCTCCGGGGCAGTGAGGCGCCGGAAGCCGGCGCGATGGAGTGAACTGTAAGGACAAGCCGCAGACTGCCGGCCGTCCCGCACATTACGAATTTGTCATCTATGGCGGATGCGCTTCCTCGCAAAATGCCTGGATGAAGCTGCTGGTGATCGAAGACGAGGTCAAACTGGCGGACTACCTTCGCAAGGGCCTGACCGAAGCGGGCTATGTCGTGGAGGTCGCCAACGACGGCATTGAAGGCCTGCATCTGGCCCTGGAAGGTGATCACGACCTGCTGTTGCTCGACAGCATGCTCCCAGGCATTGACGGGCTGAGCCTGCTCGCCACCCTGCGCCGCACCAAGCAGACGCCCGTGCTCATGCTGACGGCTCGCTCGGCCGTCGACGACCGGGTGCAAGGCCTGCAGACCGGCGCGGACGACTACCTGGGCAAGCCCTTCGCCTTCTCGGAACTGCTGGCCCGCATCCAGGTTCTGCTGCGACGTGCCGGCCCGCGCGGCGGCGTCGAGTCCACGACCTTGCAACTCGCCGATCTGGAGGTGGACCTGCTCAGGCGCAAGGCGGCCAGCGCCGGCCAGCGGCTGGACCTGACGGCCAAGGAGTTCAATCTGTTGACGCTGCTGTTGCGGCGCCAGGGTGAGGTGCTGTCGCGCACCGAGCTGGCCTCGCAGGTCTGGGACATGAACTTCGACAGCGAGACCAACGTCGTGGAAGTCGCGATCCGGCGGCTGCGCGGCAAGATTGACGTGCCATTCGAGCGACCCCTGTTGCACACCGTCAGGGGCATGGGTTACGTGCTTGAAGACCGGCCATGAAGGAGAGGCGGTGACCTTGCCGCTCGCTCACAACGCGCCTCGCGCGCTCGGCCAGCGTTTGTCCCTGTGGCTTGCGGCCCAGACCTTCCTGGGCTTGACGCTGGTCTCCACGGTGGTCTACCTGCTGACCGCCATTGACCTGGACAACCGGCAGACCGAATCGTTGCAGCAAAAGCGCGAGCTGATCGAGCATGTGCTCTCGGAGGCCCGCAGTGACCGGGACCTTGCAACGCTCAAGCACAAGCTCGACGACTTCTTCCTCGGCCACCGAGACCTGGCGCTGACCCTGCGCCATCCTGACGGCAGCATCCTTTATGACAACGCCGCCTCGGCGCATGCTTTCGGACGGATCAAGCGCAACACGTTCGAGCTGGCCTACTGGGAACCCGGTGGCGCAATGCTGGCCGCGGAGATGGTGCTGGACATCTCGCCAGACCAGAAGTTCCTGCGCCGACTCGGATTTACGCTGATGACGGCCGCCATGATCGGCGCCGCAATCGTGTCGGCAGGCAGTTTCCTGCTCGTGCGCCGCGGCCTTGGACCTGTCCGCCACCTGGTCGACCAGACGCGCCGCCTGGCCGCAGAGAAGCTGCACGAACGGCTGGACGGCTCCATGCAGCCGCAGGAATTGCAGCCCCTGGTGGACCAGTTCAACGCCTTGCTCGCCCGCCTGAGCCGCGCCTACGCCCAGCTCGAAGGCTTCAACGCGGACGTCGCGCATGAACTTCGCACGCCGCTGGCCACCCTCATCACGAGCACCGAGGTCGCGCTGCGGGATCCGTCCTTGCCGCATGCCACGGCCGACCTGCTGGGCTCCAACCTCGAGGAGCTGCGCCGCATGACCGGCATCGTCAACGACATGCTCTTCCTGTCGCATGCGAACAGTGGCGCCGTCGCCCGCCGCCAACCGGTGGCCAGCCTTGCGGCTCTTGCCGGCGACGTAGTGGACTACCACGAGGCCGCACTCGCCGAGGCTGGCCTGACCGTCGAGGTCCAGGGCGACGGTGCCGGCCAGGTTGACGCGTCCCTTCTCAAGCGCGCGCTCTCCAACCTCCTGGGAAACGCCACCCGCTACGCGGCCCCGAACTCCACAGTCATCGTGCGCATCGCGGCGCCGCAGTCCGGCATGCTCGAGCTGTCCGTGGCCAACCACGGTCCAAGCATTCCAGCGGAACACCTGCCTCGCCTGTTCGACCGCTTCTACCGTGCCGACCCTTCGCGCTCCCAGGCCAGCGTCAACCATGGCCTGGGCCTGTCCATCGTCGCCGCCATCGCCCGCATGCACGGCGGCGAGCCGTTCGCCGAGTCCAGCGATGAGAAGACCCGCGTCGGTTTGACAATGCAGCAGGCGCCCCGCGACCCTTGACGCGACCACCTACAGCGTCTGGGAGATCTCCATCAGCGGCTTCAAGCCGGTGCCAAAGCGCGCGATCGACTCGCGGTGCTGCTGCAGCTGGCTGTAAGGCAGGTAGCGGATACCCAGCTCCGACACGCGGGAAAATGCAGGCCGACGCAGCTGCTGCGCCACCTCGTCGCGGCGGTTGTCGGGCGCAACCAGGAACAGCGTGCTCTTGGCACCGACCTCCGTGCCCAAGGCCAGGTCCAGCATGCGCACGATGCCGGAATAGATGGAGGTGGAGTGCTCAACTTCGAACGCTGCGGCGACCGACTGCGTTGCCGGATCGACCCAGACCACATCGATCAGCTTGACCGCCTCGGCGCCGGCCTGGGCGCCGACCGGCAGCTGCGTCAGGCATCCGTCTCCCAGGGGCACACCCTGGTGGAGGCGGCCGCGATCGTTGGAGGCGATCCACACCGCATAGCCCAGCGACCGGCCCATGTCGCGCAACCAGCTCTGGATCTCGGTATGGCCTGTGTCGCTCTCCCGGTCCGCGACCCACTGCTTCTGCGCCGCGGCGGACTCCTGCCGGACCTTGTCGAGGTCCGCCTCCCACGCCCGCAAGCCGTCCACGTCGTCCGCGCGCGGCGGCGCCGGGTAGCGGCCGCTGCCCACGTCAAACAGCAACCCCGCGATGGCGCCAAAGTCGTTGGACAGTTGGGCCCGATGCTGGCTGTTGAGTCGGATTGCGCCTTCCCGCATGGACAGATAGTGGTCCCAGCGTCCCAGCTTCACGTTGCCGCCGGTGATCGCGTTGTAGCCCCTGACGATCGCCGTGTTGAATGGCATGACCAGCGTCGGGTGAATGAAATACAGCAGGTTGGCGACCGCCGGCCCGAGCCCCTTGATCTTGGACGCGTCGATTCGCTGGATCGCCGCGATGACCGCCTCGGCGGTGTCGCAGCAATCGCAGGCGTTGAGCAGGCGCGAGAACGCCCTCTGGTTGTCGCCGTTCTCGTAGATGTCGGGAATTCGCAGCTTGGGCTTCCACAGGAACGCATGGTCAGCGCCCTTGAAGATCTGGCGCTGCTCGGCCACCGACCCCACCACCGTCTCCAACGAGGAGCCGCGGTACTGGTTGCCGAAGGTCCCGGCGTCGATGTCGCGAACCACCTGACCGATGCCGCGCCGGATCGAACGGAAGTTCTTGAGCCGCTCCTCCCAGAGGAACCAGCTGTTGAAGCTGCTGTGCGGGTCGGCCTTCCAGTGGTCGATCAGGCGGGTGAGGCTGTCCGTCATGGTGTCAGGGCTGGCATCAGAGGCTGAGATAGGCAGATTGTCACAGGCAGTCGCGCGGTACCCGGGCCGCATGTTGAGATGACGAAACTGTCATGTAGCGGACCGTCGCATGTCGGGGTCGGATTTCTAGAGTTGCAGCGTGCTCAAGGCACTGCTTCCACGAAAGGATCCCACCATGAAGTCATTCGCCATCGCTCTCGCGATTTCCGCAGCTGCCACCGCCGCAGCCCCTGCCTTCGCCCACGATGCGCTGGAAACTTCCGGCGTTGTCAAATCCAAAGTTCAGCTGGTGGACGGCAGCACTCTCTATGTCTTCAAAGACGGAAAGATGGCTCGGGAAGACCGCTTCGGCCGCGCCGTGTTCCTCAAGCGTGGCGAGACCCTCACCACCGTCGACGGCTCCAAGATCGTCGCCGTCGGCAACGAGGTCGCCCGACTGGACGCGCTGCTGAAGGAAGGCCACAACGGCTGACGCCGCGCGCACGCAGGCTGGCGCTCCGCGCCGGCCGACCGCGGAGCCGGCCCAGAGCCGGCCCGAGCCGCTTTTGCACATCCCCAATGAGTCAGGGGCGTCGAACCGCAGTCCGACGCCCCGTTTCGCTCACCGCCAGTCGGGCTCAGCCGCAGCAGCAACCCTTCTTGCCGGTGGAAGGTGCAGCTTCCGCGGGCTGAGCAACCTCCACGGGCGAATAGCCCGCTTCCTTGATGGCCTCGAGCAGCTCCGTCGCGTCCGCCTCGGTAGGTTCGATCTGCACGCGATGCGATGCCACATCGATCGCCACCCGAGCGCCCTGGTCGACGCTCTTCACTGCCTTGGTGATGGTGCTGGCGCAATGGCCGCAGGTCATGTCGCTGACTTCAAACGTGATCATGGTGAATCTCCTGGTGAATCTGAGTCTTCACTGTCAAGCTTGCCACCGTGGGAGGGTCAAGGCCTGTTTGCGGATGGACACAATTGCGTTTGGGTGATCGCCCACGCTTGACTTTGCCACGATGGGAAGCTGGAGCATCTCGCCATCGCCACCACCCGGTCAGAGAAAAATGTCCACTTCCATCACCACTCCGGGGATAGCACCCCTCAGCTTCCAGGTCCGTGGCATGACTTGCGCATCCTGCGTGATGCGTGTCGAGAAGTCCCTCAAGGCCGTCGAGGGGGTGCAGGACGCGACCGTCAATCTGGCCACCGAGAAGGTCTCCGTGACAGCCGCACCTTCGGTCGGCGCCGCCCAGTTGACGGCCGCCGTTCAGAAGGCGGGGTATGACGTCGAGACCCGCGACGTCGCGTTGCAGATCGAAGGCATGACTTGCGCTTCCTGCGTCTCACGTGTCGAGAAGGCACTTCTCAAGGTACCCGGCGTGCTGAGCGCTTCGGTCAACCTCGCCACCGAGCGCGCCAATATCGGCGCAGTAACGTCGGTCAGCGACGAGACGCTCGTCGCCGCCATCGCGAAGGCCGGCTACAACGCCAGCCCGGTGACCGACATTTCGTTGCCGACGCAGCCAGCACGTGCAACGCCCGATTGGCTGCCTGTCGCATTTGGCGCCGGGCTGACCCTGCCGCTCGTGGCGCCCATGCTGTTGCAGCTGTTTGGCATTGACTGGATGCTGGACGGTTGGGTCCAGCTCGCGCTCGCCACGCCTGTGCAGTTCTGGCTCGGCGCGCGCTTCTATCGTGCCGGCTGGAAGGCGCTGCGCGCCGGCAGCGGCAACATGGACTTGCTCGTGGCCCTGGGCACCTCCGCTGCGTTCGGTCTTTCGGCCTACCTGCTGCTTCGTCACGGCCAGCACGGCATGCCGCACCTGTACTTCGAAGCGTCGGCCGCCGTGATCACGCTGGTCCTGCTTGGGAAGTGGCTCGAGGCGCGAGCCAAGCGCCACACCACGGCAGCGCTGCAGGCGCTGAACGAACTGCGGCCAGCCGTTGCGCGGGTACTGCGCGCCGACGTCGAGTCCGAGCTGCCGATCGGGCTGGTCCGCGTGGGTGACCTGGTCCGTGTGCGACCCGGCGACCGCCTGCCTGTAGACGGTGAAATCGTCGAAGGCAGCAGCCACGTCGACGAAGCGCTCATCACCGG
>Ga0187844_10000454_pt1 | contig 31792 bp, 34 predicted proteins | sample SpaLakP09_SKY_50_FD_134517 | JGI IMG/M metagenome (GOLD analysis project Ga0187844, IMG submission 134517) | Oligotrophic lake water microbial communities from Sparkling Lake, Wisconsin, USA - SP09_SKY_50 | ecosystem: Environmental > Aquatic > Freshwater > Lake | place: USA: Sparkling Lake... | reverse complement strand
TGAGCACTTTGACCTGCGTCCTAAGGGCATTGTGAAGATGCTTGATCTCTTACGTCCGATTTACACCAAGACCGCGGCTTACGGCCACTTCGGCCGTGATGAGCCAGAGTTCACATGGGAAGCGATTGATAAGGCGGCGGCGCTGAAGGCTAGTCTCTAGATCAACATCATGCGCTGAGTGGCTTGAATTTCTTGATAGGGCTTTAACGCGCGCTAAGCGGCATTAGCGTGCGCTTATTTTTTAGTGGAAGTAAACTATCTCTTTCCAACTATATACAGTAGGTTAAGGGTTGAAACAATTAAAAAACTAATCTACAATTTGCATTATAAATATAGTTTATCTATATGATTTTAAAATAACTACTTAAATATAACTTCCGGACGGTCATCCGGGCTCCCAACGAACTCGATACCAGCCTTTTCGTGCGCCAGTTCAAACACCTCCAAGGTCTTAATATTCCCTGCTGGCACCCCATCAGCCAATACAAATCTTTTAATTATTGATATTCCTGCCTTGATTTCTCAATGACCGGGCCTTGACTAAAACGTAATGACGTTCTTAACAACTGATTTCGGAATTTAGGCGTACCAAAGTCCACTTATATTATTCGCCATTAAACAGCGCAAATTATTTATTCCTGGTCGTAAGTTTAAACTTGAATTCAGCGCATCTGCATTGACTCTTTTATGCATCATTTTTGTGCAAGGTCGTAATAAATTTTAGCATATGCACTTACCATATCTACTGCAGTGAAGTGCCTCCAATAGCGAGCCTCTGCTTTAGAGCCCATCTCTGCAGCCTTATCAGGATGATCCCACAAGAAGCGCATCGCTTGCCTTAATGCAATGGGGTCACTTGGAGGTATGACTAAGCCAGTCACATCAGCAATGTTAATAAAGGAAGTTCCTGTTCCAATTTCACTAGAAATCATTGGCTTACCAAACATTGCCCCCTCTAACAATGAAATACCAAAAGCCTCCGATCGCATATGAGAAGGAAAAACCACTCCAAAACAGAGGGTTAAAAGTGCAACTTTATCTTCATCTGACAGAAATCCCAAGAAGTGGATGTTGTGAAGACCTAATTGAGCAACCTTCGCTTTCAGTTCAACTTCCACAGGTCCAGCACCAACTATGACAATCGGATAGTCAGTTCCTTGAGATGCTTCCACCAAAATGTGCAAACCCTTGTAGTAGCGCAACACACCAACAAATAGAAAAAAACGCCCACTAAAACGGTCTTTCCAATAATCTAGTCTCTCTAAAGTTGGAATAGCATAGGACTTTTTATCTAAACCAATAGGGATAATACTCACCTTTTCTGAAAACTTTTTTAATACATGGCTCGTATCCAGATAATTTTGGGAGGTCGCAACTATATGATCAACGCTGGAAAGAAATTGATTTTTTAATGGTTTGTATAGTTTTAAAAGCTTTTTTTGCCTAATAATATCTGAGTGATAAGTTACGATAGTTGGTTTTTTTACATGTGTTATAAAGTGGACAAGATCCATAAATGGCCATGGAAAATGATAATGAATAATGTCTGCTTTCTTTGCGAGTTCTGAGAAGCGCGAAAAAACAGACATAGAAAAGTATGTTGATGCAACTTTAAAGTCTAAATGTGACCGATGCACGCAATAACCATTCATTTCCAAAACTTTTGCATTTCTCTCTTTAGTTAGAGAAAGCACTTCGGTGTCTATTCCTAGCTTAGCTGTGCCAGAGGCAATCTGGTCAATGAGCTGTTCCACGCCTCCAATGGAGTCGGGTTTAGACGTCTTATAAAAATGAAGCACTTTCACTCTTATCCAGCCGTAAAATTAATTAATTTTACTGGTACGCCAACATAGATGCCTGATCTATATAAAGATTTAACTACAACCCCACCTGCCCCTATCGTCACTTGATCTGTAATTGAAATACCATCAATAACAATAGCTCCAGCACCTAACAAGACAAGGTTCCCGAGACAACTTCTCCCTGCAAGAGTAGAGTTTATGGACAAATGCGTAAAATCTCCCACCACACATTCATGCTCAACTATTGCGCCTGTGTTAACAATGCAGCCGTCTCCAATAATTGCCATGGGGCCAATATGTGCATGGTGCGCAACAAAACATCCTACAGAGAGCTTTGCCCCAACTCCAATCGTTGCGCTTTTGGAAACGATCGTTGCAATAGGCTTTTGAGCTGAACGCATAAGCTCCAATTGCTTCTGTCGCATCTTATTGTCTCCAGCGGCAGGCATGAAAGTCCAATTATCAGGGATATCCAAAGGAAAATCTTTTAGCACTTTAAAACCGAGAAATGTTTCACCCTCTTTAGCATTTTCATCGATGAACAATAGTGAATTAAATCCAACAGAAAGAGCGACATCCGCCACACTACGCGCGTGCCCTCCGAACCCCATAATAATCAGACCATTGCTTTTAGTCATCATTTACCTTTATCTGGCAAGCGAAATTCTATCAAGAATCTCAACATACTCATCAACAACATGACGCCAGGTTCTCTGAGAAAGCTGGTTATAAAGCGGCTTCTGCATCGCTAAAAGCGAATCATGATTCTTGAGTCCCCATTCTATTTTATCTGCCATCTCTTTCCAATCATACGGATCAAATAGCATTTGTTGTTGTAACACGTGATCCGTGATGACTTCTTCAGTCACTGGAATACGCGCCATCACAACTGGCGTTCCCACAGACAATGCCTCAGTAAAGGTAAACGGACAACCTCCCTCGCTTAAACTTGGATTTACAGCCAGATCAGCCAAGAGATAGCAAGCAGCAAGCTCCTGTGCAGAAAGCCCGTGCAAACAAAGCACATCGTTTTCAAGATTATGTTCGGTAATAAACCGCGCAATTTCAGGCAAGGTATTAGGATTGCCTGTGAGGACAAGCTTGTGACTTACATAGCGCCGTTTCAACAAGTGTTCGTATGCTTTTAATAAAGTAATAACATTTTTATTTGGCCTAATTTGGCTTGCGTAGAAAATAAACCTAACATCCTCACTACCAAAGTTCCCCGCATATCCATTATTTACAGCCTTACACAAGGCCGCCCTGAATAAACCTCGGCACAATGAGTCTTTAGCCACCTCATTGTCTGGGAACCCGGTCACGACCACAAGATCATCGAGACGATTTGCCCCATGAGTAACAACCTTAATAGCTTCAGAATCAACATGATAACGCTCTACCAGTGTTCGCCATTTAACATCCTCACTGTAAGTAACAAAATGCTGACCACCTTCTATTGCCTTTTCGATCTGCCTAAAGTTATCAAGAAAACGTTGCCCACCGACAGGGGCGAAGCCTGCCGGAAAATCAGCCAGCACTACATCAGGCACACACATCAGGCGTGGTGCTTGAATTTCATTAAAATGCGGCCAAAAAGCGGTAGGACTATACCAAGCACTAATATCGGTACGAGCATTAATCAAGCTAAGCATCATGGAAACTTCAGTCTCTTCCATCAAACGATACAACCGAGTGGCAAGTAAGTCCTGCTTAGGTTGTGTAGCTAACCCGCTTATCCTATCGAAGCGACTTTTGATAGAAGTGTGGCGTACAACACTGAGTAGAACCTTGAGCGTCAGTGCATAAATGACGGCTACAACACTTCTCAACGCCTTAAAAATTAGCGCCGACAAAATAACAGGCAACAGAAGAAGTCCTATAACCGACACCAGCACAAGACTTCTGGCTCGAACCAACCGGTTCTCGACATATGCTGTCATATTACCAGCCAACTTCCCCAGCCAGCTAAAAAACAAAGCTAATCGACCTGGTTGCTTTGGACGTTTCTTGAAAGCCAGATAAGCCTCATGCAACCTTAACAACACTGGTTTGCTTACAGGGGCGATGATTTCAAAACTATCATGATTCACCCCTGATGCATCAAACAATTCAATCAAATTCTTTTGCGTCCAACTCGGACAGGCAATAACAAAATGCACATCACCTCGCGCTTGAGCACCCTTCAGAAACTCAGCTAGATGCCGCCCTAATCCTTCTGCACGAAAATCAACGGTAGGCGGAAAAGCCAGAAAAATACCATATTTTTTCATAAGCACTCCCGCACAGCATGCCAATATGCACCAGCTAACTGTTCTACTGACTGAGTTGCTAATCGTTTCTTACTTGGCAAGCGCTCTCTAAGCGTCATTGCTTCAGCTTCCATCATTTTTAGTTGTTGCGCCATAGCACTCGGGGAATGGGCATCCATCCAGCTGAGATTCAATCCAAATTGAGTGTCAATTTCACGCATGGCTGGATAGTCGCTTGATAAGGCTGGCACTCCTAAATGGGCGGCCTCAACGACTGAAAAAGTACCGTTATCAATACGACCCGCATGCCACAAAAAAGCACAGCCGATTAACTGATTTTGATACGCAAGATCGGGCAACTCGCCTAACAGCTTTAATTGACGATTCAATACTGAGCTACTAGCCACTATATCGCGTAAAGATTTGAGGTGAGGGATATTGCTTTTAAGCATATTTTTCGTATCGACACCGGTCACTCGACACTCCATCTGACCATCCAACTGCTCATAATAAATTCTTAACGCTTTCACTGCATTTTCGTGGTTTTTGTGCAGAGCCAGATTGGTTGTCCATAAAAAGTAAGAAGAGTTATCATGTTTACAAGTAACTAAGTCTCTTGCAGTTAAATTTGAAGCATAGAACTCAGGTGCAAGCATAGGTAATTTGCAAACTTTATGGCTTGGCAAACCAGCGAACTGAATTGCATCCTGCCGTGTAAATTCTGTCGTGACAAACACCTGCTCAGCGGCATGTACTGCGCCAATGAACTGCTGGTTAATTGCCTGTGGCAAGAAAGATTCGTAACGTTGCAAATAGTCATACACCATTAACACATAGGGGCGAACAGGCAATAAGGGGTGTTCCAGCTTATCAGAGATAATGATCCATAAATCGCAATCCATGAACTGCTTAATGCCATCATCTGGCACATAATAAGTGGCTGAAACCATCGGCTGCTCTAATCCAGCATAAGCCATTGCTCGATAAGCCTCATCTTGCTTTAAAAGCTGCCATCGATATGGTCGTCGCTTAATGGTTGCAGGCAAATCTGCAAACTCCTCATCTGGATAACTGACAGGATCATCCAGATGCGCTAATACCACTTCAGCATCTTGGCCAGCTTGACGGCTACCAAGTTCAATCGCTTGGGCCAAAATTTTGGCGCCCCGCAAACTCCCGCCCCGATAAGCTAAAGGTACGATTACTGCGATGCGAGTTTTATCACTAGGGACTGCTCTTTGACTACTCTTAGTCTTTTCCAACCCAGCAAAAATGCGCTTAAAACCTTCACTCCATGCAGCCTCACAGTTTTTAGGCTTCATCGATTCCAGCAGGCATACTTGGCTTTTGCGAATCACCTCAATCAAATCCCAATCATCATTTAAAATCCGCTCAATTTTTTTACGCGCTTCCTTAATGGTTTTGCAACGCCCTGGCAGATTAACACCACCGAAACAGTCTAGCATGGAGCCTGCCATGAAAACTAACGGCATGCCTGCACGTATGGCTTCAAAAGGATGGTAATGAATATGGTTTGGTTCGCTGCTGTGGTAATACATGACGCGCATTTCGCGCATGTTACGTTCATGAATTTCGTAGGGCACGAAACCTAGTACATTGAGATCGTTGACGCGGATAGGCTGGGCGCCACCGATTTGATAACTAAAACCAGAAAAATCCTGAACAAAGCTTTTATAGATATTTTTAAAATAAGGTGATGTTTGAATTCTAGGGCAAACAAAAAAAATGCGCTTGTCACTACCACTCCACTCTTCTGGTTCAAACTTACCTTCCAGTCCCACAGGAAGAAAACAGTCTCGTTTTTTAAAAAGTAAGCTCTCCTCATGTTTCAAGTGTTCATAGCCAGCACCAAACCAAAACCTTTCGCCTAACCCCCTGAGCTTCTCAATAAAAGTTGCTCCAAGCTCATCCCCCAGTATTTTTGTATAAGAATGACCTTTGGCTAGACCAAAAACACGTAGCACAATAGCCCCGTGAAAATTTTTGACGCTTGCTACAATTTGACGTGGAAAGAAGCCGATGATGGCAATAACGAAATATTCGTTCGCTATACGCCAAGCTTCATCGCTAGGTGATTCATACCAGTTTTGTTGATTCAATATTGCCAACTCCTCTTGTGGGATTGACAGTGTTGAATCAAGCGAGAAGTCAACACTTGCAGATAGATTGGCTTCATCATAGGAGAAACTTTTAGGACAATAAAACTCCGTTATGCCTAGGGAATTAAATTGCTTAATCTCAAATCGCCTTAAGGTGGAATGATTTAAAAGCCACAACACTCGAACAGTTTTTTTTGTCATGGAACTAAGCCATTAGTTTTTTTATAACATAGGATTGAGTCATTTATTTCACCATCAAAAATCAATTCGCCATGATGAAAGACTAAACCTCGCTCGCATAAAGAGTTTAATGCTCCAAAATCATGAGAAGCCAAAACTAGAATTTCAGACTGCTCTATCAAGCTTGTAATTCTTAGCTTAGCTTTTGCCATAAAATTCGCATCACCGGCCCCAATCACCTCGTCTAAAAGCAATACATCACCACCCACAGCAGTCGAAATTGCAAAAGCCAAACGCACTTGCATCCCTGCGGAATAGGTTTTAATGGGGTAGTTAATAAACTCACCCAACCCTGCAAACTCTACTATTTCCTCCTCTTTTTTGCGCATAAATGCAGGTGATAGCCCCATTAGAAGTCCTCGGTAAAGGATGTTTTCTCTTCCACTAGCGTCAGGCTCAAAGCCTAAACTTAAATCAAACAATGATCTGACTTGACCTTTAACCGTTAACTCCCCGCTAGATATTGGATATAACCCAGCAACCGTTTTAAGAAAAGTACTTTTTCCTGCACCATTGTGTCCAAGTAAACCCACGCGTTCACCCTGACGGATTTCTAATGAAATATTCTTTAGCGCATGAATATCTTCAACCACAGGATGGCTTTTGCCTTTTTTGAATAGTCCACCCAATAGAGACTTTAAAGAGCGTTCTTTATAGGCCACTGAGGCATAATGTAAATTGACGCTTTTCAGTGATATATAATTACTCTTCATAGGTAAAAAATCACTTTTCTTTCGGACTGGCGGCCTACCAATATTGCAAGTAAAGCGAAAATTACTGCAGCCCCTAAACTGAAAATATAATTATTTAGCGTCGGCCATTTGCCATCTAAAATTGGTGCTCTAACAATTTGCAATACATGATAAATAGGGTTGTAATCGACCAAACCATCTAATCCGCCGTGCCTGAACATTTTTGCTTCTAAATAAACTGGTGATACGAAGTACATTGCTTGCAATACAAGCCCCAGTGCGTGTGGCACATCACGAAAGCGCACGCCTATATAAGCCAACAAGGTTGATAGTGGCCATGCAATCAAAACCAGAATAGGATAGATCGTTAAAGCTCCAAGCCAACTGGCATTGAAATGCTGGGGCATCACAACTAGAGCCCAACAAAATAGCGGGATACTTGACATCATTAAAACAATCATTGAACCAAGAACAGTTCTCAAGGTGTAGATTGCAAGCGGATGGCGACACTGCTTGATATATGCATCTGCTTGAACAAAACTTAAAGACCCACCTGTCGTAGTCGCTACTATAAACTCCCAAACAATAATGCCAGAGAGAATATATGGCGCATATAAGGTAATGTCAGTTTTGAACAGGCGGCTAAATACAAACGCCAACAACAATGTCATACCAAGTGGCTGAATAATAGTCCAAAAAATGCCAAAAAAAGACCTGCGCCAACGCGAGCGTAAATCAGCAAGCGTTAGATGAAACCAAAAGTGGCGAGCGGCCCATATTTTATTGAAATAATTACCCAAATGTAGAAGAGTCCTTTGAAAATAACTTTTTAACTAAACTAATCACTAAACACATTATGTCAGCCTCTATAAGCTTATAGAGCAAATTTGCAAAAATAGTGGGATTTTTTAATGTTAGTTTAAAAGGAAGTATTTACGGATTTCATCACAAATATAACTCACTTCTTCATATGAAAGTGAGGGGAAGCTTGGCAAATTAATGCCCCGAGAACTTAGTGACTCGGCAACTGGAAAACTCTGATTATTAGCAAAATGAGGTAATGTATGTGCAGGGTAAAATAAAGGTCGCGTTTCAATGCCCATCGCTTTTAAATAATCTGTTAGTGGCTGACGATCCAAAGCATCATTTACGACTAAAGAACACATCCAAAAAGAGTGTTTTGTATCTGGCAACTCATCGTGAGTTTTGAGAGGTAAGTTTTTCAGACCTTCACGATACCATTCAGCAACTTTTCTTTTTTTCTCAATAATTACATTTGCATTTTCTAGCTGTGCTAAACCAATAGCTGCGCAAATATTGGTCATACGATAGTTATATGCAATAACATCATGCCAATAAACCCGTGTTGGTGAAACACCTTGGGTTTTGAGGTGGTAAGCTTTATCGTGCAAGGATTTATTGTTGGTAACAACCATACCGCCCTCCCCCGTTGTAATAGTTTTATTGCCAAAGAAACTGAAAGTAGCAATATCACCGAAAGTACCAACATGTTGACCTTTATAATATGTTCCAAATGATTCAGCCGCATCCTCTATCAAATAAAGATTATGCTCTCGGCATATCGCAAGCAGTGCATCCATGTCACATGGAAGACCGTAAAGATGCACTGCCATAACAGCTTTGGTTTTAGGTGTAATCTTAAGTAGTACATCGGCAGGATCCATATTCCAAGTAGCTTCCAAAGAATCAACAAAAACAGGAGTTGCTCCAGCTTGGATAATAGTGTTTACGGAAGCTATGTAAGTCAATGTAGGTACAATCACCTCGTCGCCTACCTCAAGTCCTAACGCTTCAATTGCCAGGTGAATCGCCACGGTTCCATTGCATACGGTATTAGCATATGTCGCCCCAATGTAATTTGAAAACTCATCCTCAAATCTATTAATGAACTCTCCTTTAGACGATATCCAAGTGGAGTCTAAGCATTGGTTAACATACTCTTTTTCACGACCAGCAAGGTAGGGTTTATAAACCGGAATCATTATCTTATTAACCTAATAAGTTATTGGGGAATTATTAAGTAAAGCTGATGGGGTAAAAAATTCAAGCTATTAAAGATTCTAAGAAGTATAAAAACTTAATAAATATTAATTATTGTTACATGTCAGAGCATTAATTGTTGATTTGAATATAATTATAACAGTTGTGTGTATTTTGTATATGCGATACCAGACTTACAAGGGCTTGATAAGAGGTATTAGCGTGCGCTTGGTCTTAGGAGGAGTTAATTATCTCTTTCCGTTTTATTACAGTAGGTTACGGGTTGAAACAATTAAAACAACTAACCTATAACTTATATTACAAGTATATATTATCTTTATGATTATAAATAGATTACCTTAATCTAACACCCGGGCGATCGTCAGGGCTGCCAATGAACTCAACACCTGCATTCTCAAGCGCTAATTTAAGCGCCTCCATGGTCTTAATGTTCCCTGTTGGAACTCCTTCAGCCAACTCAAATCTTTTTATTGTTGATATCCCGACTTTGGATAATAGGGCCAGATCAGCAGCAGTAATTTTTAACATTGTTCTTGCTGATCTTATTTGAGCGCTTGTAATCAATTCTTAAAGTCCTTATAATGATACTTTAGGTACTACTTATTGGTTTTTAATATTATGAATAATACGATAGGGACTTATAAAGTGAAACAACTTCTTGCGCAAACAATAGATAGAATCGATGGCGCCTACGCGGAGGCCACAATACGCGCCTATCGATCTAACTTTATGAAGTTCATCGACTTCTGTGAGTCAATTAGTGCGTGTGCCCTACCCGCCAACTCAGAGACGATCGCATCCTTTATCGAGAATCTCATCGAGGGAGGCTGCAGGTCGGCGACCATCAGACAATCTATCGCGTCTATTGCCACAATCCACACCCTCAACCATTACGAAAATTCAACAACACACTCTGAGGTGAAGCTTGCGCTCAAGCGTATGCACCGAAAGATAGGACGATTCAGCCACCAGGCCAACGGTATCACCAGAGAACTTCTCGATGAAATGGTTGCAGCAACAGACAATTCCCTGAGAGGCTTGAGGGACAAAGCAATCTTAATGATCGCTTACGACACGATGTGTCGGCGCGGTGAATTAATCCTGCTAACGGTAGAGGATGTTAATAAGCAGTTCATCGACAGGAAGCATGGCATCCAATCAACCGTCATATTTATCGGGCAGAGCAAGACCGACCAAGAGGCGAGTGGCCGCTGGCTTAGGTTAAGCAATGAAACGAGTGAAACACTTGATCGCTGGCTAAAGCATTCCGGAATTAAAGAGGGCGCTATATTTAGAGGGGTCGACCGTGCCAACAAGATAACGACAGGACTCACCGCTGGTCAGGTTTGCAGGACATATAAAAGACTGGCCAGAGAGGCTGGTTTTGGTGAGGAGTTCATCAAGCACGTGAGCGGACACTCGACGCGCGTGGGGGCCGCGCAGGATCTTTTACTTTCTGGCGCTTCACTACCCATCATGATGGCAAGGGGACGCTGGTCAAAGCCTGACACCGTGATGCGTTATGTAGAAAAGATCGGTGTGCCAGTCTAATTGAGCAGGACTAAATTAGTGCGCCTTTAGATCGGGCGTGTATTCCTCTACCCAGAACTTTAGCTCCTGCTTAACAACCTTCTCGTCCCTGATAGTAATGGTTTCCACCCACTCGAGCATCGCGTTAACCCAGGCAATGTCGACCAACCTTGCCGATGCAATACGTAGCTTCTCGTGCGGGGTTGGTAATGTGCTCTCATCATCTGCCAATAACTCCTCGTAGAGCTTTTCGCCAGGCCTAAGGCCACTAAATTCGATTGCGATCTCACCCTCCTCAAAGCCAGAGAGTTTGATCATATCCCTAGCAAGGTCAATAATACGCACGGGCTCACCCATATCGAGCACAAAGATCTGGCCACCCCCGCCCATTAAGCCGGCCTGCATGACAAGCTGGGAAGCCTCAGGGATCGACATGAAGTAACGGGTGATCTCAGGGTGTGTCACGGTGACAGGCCCGCCTGCATTAATTTGCTCACGGAACTTAGGGATAACGCTACCGCTACTCCCCAATACGTTTCCAAAACGCACCATCACGAAACGCGTACCATTCTCTTCTTGCAGCCCCTGGCATACCATCTCTGCCAAACGTTTGGTCGCCCCCATTACGTTAGTCGGGTTCACCGCCTTATCGGTCGAGATCAACACGAACTTATCAACCCCAGCCTGCTTGCAAGTCTTAGCCAGCGTGTAGGTCCCAAGAACGTTGTTATTAAATGCCTCAGACACATTCTCATTCTCCATGAGCGGTACGTGCTTATAAGCCGCCGCATGAAAAACCAGTTTAGGTTGATACTTGGCAAGTAACTTATCTAGACGTAATTTATTTTTAACATCGCCCACCACACATAAAAGCTTAACATCCGAGCCTTTAGCACCAAGCGCTTGCTCAAGTTGATAAATTGCGTGCTCAGAAATATCAAAACAAATTAATAAACTTGGGTTAAACCTCAGCACCTGGCGACATAACTCAGAACCAATCGAGCCACCGGCGCCGCTCACCAAAACCGCATGGCCTTGAATCAATCCCTGCAAGCCTGAGTTATCTAAATCAACGGCATCACGACCTAACAAATCCTCAACATCCACACGACGAATTTGTGAAATGCTTAAGCGCCCTGTCATCAAATCATCAATCGATGGAACAGTTAACACCTCAAGCCCAAGCTGATTAGCTAGCTCTAGAGCTTTACGTCGCTCCTTATGATTTGCAGATGGCATGGCGATAATCATATGCCGAACACTAAAGCGTGAAACCACCTCGGGCAAACTAGCAATACCACCCTGCACTTTCACACCCTGAATCTCACGGCCATGCATCGTCTCGTCGTCATCTAATAAGGCAACCACCCGCCACTCATCACTTTGTAATAAATCTTTAACCAAAGACATTGCTGCAGCCCCGGCACCAAATATCACGACTGGCTCACCACTTTTTAAGTGAGCACCGTAGAGTTGATGCTCCTTGATGGCACGATAAACAAAGCGACTTCCCCCCATCATTAATAGCAACAAAATGGGATCAAGGATTAAGACAGAACGCGGAACGCGGAACGAAGTGCTAAGCATAAACAGCAAGGCGACTAAAACAACAGCAGAAACAGAAACAGTAAGGAGAATACGCTTAAAGTCGAGGACGCTGGCAAAACGCCAAGTACCTCGATAAAGCCCAAACGAGACAAAAGCAATCGCCTGAAGCGGTAAAGTCACCCATAAAGTTTTTAGCATCACAGCAGAATGCTCAAAAGGCAGCTCAAAATTGAAACGGAGTAAATAAGAACCATACCAAGCAAGCACAGCCGCGACAACATCGTGAGCAAGCGCCAATGCACTACGTGAATTAAGTAAGGCTTTTTTCATATTAATAAAGTAAATAACAACCTGCTTATTATAGATGCTTATGAATACGAGGAATATGGATAATTCTTTAAGCTACTTAAATGCCTATGACCCAACAATGTCATGCCCGCCATCATGAGAGCATCTATCTAAACCACCGTCATCCAGCGCCCCACGCGGGGCCCGTTTTGACTTTAAAGATATAAAAAAATCAGTGAGAAACTCCATCGCGCTTAAGCACCTTAAGCGCAGTCAACCATATGATCTTAATATCGAACCATAAAGACTGACGTTGCATATACTCAACATCTAAGGCCACTTTTTGAGGGACAGGCAACTCATCACGACCATTTACTTGCGCCCAGCCTGTTAAGCCTGGCAACAACCTATCCACACCCGCCTCAGTTCTTAAAGCGATTAAATCATCTTGATTAAACAATGCTGGCCTGGGCCCAACAAAGCTCATATCCCCTTTTAAAATGCTCCATAACTGAGGTAACTCATCCAGACTACTTTTACGCAAAAAAGAACCAATCCGGGTTAAATAAACCTTAGGGTCATTAAGTAAATGGGTCGCAACCGCAGGGGTGCCTATACGCATACTGCGAAACTTAGGCATTTTAAAAATCACATTGCCACGACCCACTCTATCGGACCAATAAAGTGCAGGTCCAGGTGATGTAATACACACCAAAAACCAAACAAGGCCGAATGGCAAGGCAAGTAAAATGAATGTGATTACAGAAAAAGCTAAATCAAATAAACGTTTCATTTAAATACTTACTCGGTTAAAACAACATGATCCAGATAAAAATTTAACCAATAGTTCGAAATGGTTTTTGAATCAAACGACTCAATTACTCTTGATTTAGCGGCTTCGCCATATTTAACTGACAATTGCTTATTATTTAAAAATATTGTCATCGCATCAAGAATTGCTTTCACATTATGAGGCTCATGAAGCAAGCCAGTTTTATTATTTAAAACCGCATCTGAAATACCGTAAATATCTGAAGCAATTGCAGGCACGCCCATAGCGGCTGCTTCAACAATAACGCTTCCAAAGCCCTCACGGCAACTAGGTAAACATAATGCATTAGAGGCAGCCAAATATTGCTCAGGAGTCCTAGTAAAACCAACAAATCTTATCTGCTCCAGTTTATGTGCATTTATCTTTTTAATTTCATCAACAAAACCACCCTCATCAGGGCCTACAATTAATAAATAAGCAAAGTTATCATTAACTTCAGCAAAAGCTTTAGCCAAATCTAACACGCCCTTATCTTTATTAAGGCGGCCAAGATAAGTAAACACAAATGCATCTTCAGAAATTCCTAGCGAATGCCTATGCTCGCTAAAAGCTGCCTTGCTAGATTTAAATCTTTTTAAATCCACTCCTGAAACAGAGCCTAGCCCAAATACAACTGAGCTCTTCTTACATAATACTTTTTCATCAATAAGAAATTGTTGTTGTGATGGGCTATCAACAATATTAAATGTGGCTAACCTAGCAATTAAACAATCAAAAGATTTCAACATCAAACGTTTTAACCCAAATTGAGTAACCCAAACCTGACCAGTAAATGTATGCACTCGACAAGGAACACGAGCAATAAAGGCGGCAAGCATTGCAAGCAAACCAGCCTTAGGAGTAATTGAATGTACAGCACTTGGATGACATTTAATGAAGATAGAAAACAAACGAACTAAACAAGCTATATCTGAAAAAATATGAATATTTCTAGAAATGTTTAATTGAATAACTTTTACATCAACACCTTGTTTAAGTAAAAAGTCTGGATCATCAGTATTTACAATCACGGTTACATCAAAATGCTCAGAAAGCACCTTTAAATGATTTAGCAAAAAAACATTAACTGCAAACTCCACCGTTGCCAAAAAAAATACTTTGGGGCGGATTAACTTCAAAAAAAGCTCCGCAGTTTATTAAGAGGTTTTCGAAAAAAAACAATAGCTAAGCGCCTCATATACTTCACGTAAGAAAAAACAATAAGAATAATACCGTTGGATAATGAAACTTTTCGATTACGTATAAGCTGTTGATAAGTATCCACTAAGCCAGCATGGGCCTTTGATAAATGAGCGGTTAAGCCAGCATCTCCAAATTCATTCTTATAAGAGTAAGAGAGAGGAAGATCCAAAAAGTAAATAGGATGCCTATCAAGCGCTATCGAAAGCCATAGAAGATAATCCTCAGCATATCTCTTACCAGCAAGAAATCTATACTGAATTTTACATTTTAGCATCACTGAGCGTGTTGGAATGTAATTAAATAATAAGAACTTATTTACACTCAATGGGTAAAAATTTTCAAAAAAATTGAATTGCTTTAGAAGGCTAGCATCAGAAATCTGGGCTGAACTGTGTGCTGTTAACAAAATCTCTGGATGATCTTTCATCCAAGAATACTGAAGCTCAAGTTTATTGGGATGCCAGCTATCGTCAGCGTCCAGAAAAGCAACATACTCAGATTCAGCTAAATCCCATCCGCGATTTCTTGATTCACCTGCTCCAATATTAGTATGATTAAAAATAATTTTGATAAGAAAATAGCTCGAGTACAATTCCTTAAGAAAATTAAGTGCGTTTATTGTTTTGTTATTGTCATCGCTCGCATCCTCAATCAATATGAGCTCTTTAGGTAATAAAGTTTGTGAGGCCACTGACTCAACAGCACGTCGAATTGTTTTACTACAACAAAAACTTGGTATCACAACAGAAACAGAAGCTGTTTTTTTTTGGTTTGTAATGATATTCACGTCTTAGTCCATACTGCTTTTTTACCCATCAATATACGACCAAAATCCAGCAACACTTTTGTATATCTTTCGCCCAAAATAGCCCAGATAGCCGTGCGAATATAAACACGCAACAAAGCCATATACCAATTGAGATTAAGCGTTGTTAAATGATGTATTTTTTGAGCACGCTTTAATTCTTTTAATATTGCAATACTGTTTTCAAGCTTACTACTTATGCCGCCTTGCCTCATACAAGCCACAGTTAAATTATGCACAAAATAAGCATCTCCATTTGTAAGCTCTCTCAACAAAAACTCATAATCACCAGTAATCTTGAACGACTCATCAAAAAGGCCCAAATCTGCAAATAAATCACGCTTATGAAAAACTCCTTGATGAGGAATTGCCATGAATTTTTGAAATTGCTTTTTAACAATACCCCATGGTTCACCAACAGAAAACAGTTCTTCACCAATCGAATTTAACAGCATTATTTTTCCATAAACCACCCGAATATTTTTCGGAGTTAAGATGAGTTCGGAAGCAATACGCTCCAAAACTTGATTGTCAAAGAAAAAATCATCTGCACCCAAAAAAGCAATCCAGTCCCCAGATGCCTTTTCCAAGCCCTTGTTCCATGCGTTATATATACCTGTGTCAAACTCAGAAACCCAATACCTAATGTTATTTTTATTTTGTTTAATAACATCTATTGAGCCGTCTGTTGAAACGCCATCAATAATAATTAACTCAACATTCTGATAAGACTGCTTAACAACACTATTAATACACTGCTGAAGTGTTTCTTTGGCATTATAAACAGCCACAATAACAGTGATTTTTGGTTTAGATTCCGTTATCAAGTCATTCCCAATACTCATAAGTCAACTTCTCATTCCAATTTTCTAATAATGAATTGTCTACTTTTTAAATTCTCAGATTTCAAATCCCTTAACTGCTTTTTGATAAATCTCTAAATATTGTTTAACAACGACTTTATTAGCGAAACGATCAACAGCATGCTGTCGAGCCTGTGTCATAAGTTTGTTTAATCTTACTTTATCCTCAAGAACCCAGCGAATCCCTTTAGCCAAGTCAACTGGATCAAATGCTTTTGCCAAGTAGCCAGTTTGCTGGTGGGAAACGATGTCTGGCAGCCCGCAGGCATTAAATGCAACAACCGGAGTACCACAAGAAAGTGCTTCGACTCCAGTGTTTGGTAAATTATCTTGTCTCGAAGGTATCAATAGAGCATCTGCGGCACTATAAAGAAGGCGCAGGCTAACATCGTCATGCAAATGCCCAGCATAGTGGACTGGAAAGCCGATATCAACATCCGCTTCATGTGCGCGCTGTCCAAAAACTAACAACTCCAAACCAGGCAGGCTACCCCTTAGATGGTTCAATGCAGCTTGTAGCAAATCGAAGCCTTTTCGTGGATCGCGCGTGCCATCCATTGCTCCAAAAAGGACCAACGGAACATCTGGCGGTAGGTGTAACAGCTCTCTGGCATATACTTTATTGATGGGTTTCCAAGCATCGGTGTCAATGGTGTTTGGTATGACTGATATTGGCCAGTCACGCATCAGAACACTGTTTTTTGCGCAATTAGCAAGCCATCGACTTGGAGTAACTACATTCACGGGCCTTCGCCAATGCTTTTGCTTGCGAGCAAACGTCCAGCGGTTAAGGTCAAAGCCTGACTCATAGACGGGTCGATTTTTGGCGGTATATCCGTTGCGCCAACGTATTTCCTCAGTGTAATGCTCCGCACCGCAGAAGGCCCACATGTCGTGCAATGTCCAGACAACTGGCTTATTAAGCTTACCTATGTCAGCAATCGACATCATTTCTCCGTTAACCCAATGCAGATGGATTACGTCAACATCCGACGCGTTCATTTGCTGGTGCCTGCGTGAAGGTAAGATGCCTGTGGAGTGAAGAACCGAGTTACTAGTTTTGAGCCTCTTCGTCAGCAAATGCTCTACCATTGGTCTTGCTCTTGCAAGTACTTTTGCTGATTCTGATTTCGGCCCTTCAACTGTCCAGTCACCTGCAGTCGCAATATTGACTAGCATTCTTGAGTCTGCTCCACTATCTCGTAATGCGTGGTGAATGCGATAAGCTGCACGCGCTGCGCCGCCAATGATGTCAGAATAGTTAACTTGTAGAATCTTCACAGTACGCTCTTTATAACCCTCTTAATATGGCGGACTAGTGAAATGAATCCCATATTTTTTAAAAGGCGACGTGACCAAGAGATATTAAACATACCCATCGCAGTAAACATATCCGCCTTTAAATTCGGAAGAAAAAATACTGGATGAGTTAATGGAAAATTCATTTCGACGGTGGGCAAGTTGGCATAAATACTTTCACCAAAAGTATGCGTAGCATTTTCACCAAAACCTATATTTGAAATTAAGTTAATATTTGGCATTATTGAGATACTTCCTTCCGAAAAACAAGCAAGCGACCACTGATAGTCCCACGTATCAATACTTCCAGCATAGACTCCATTAAATGCATCTAACCAATATTCTTTTTCACCGCAATTCGCGCTAACTTGATCCAGCCAGCCTTCTTTTAAAAATTGAGGCCATGCAGAAGCTTTCACATCATAACTCCTCCAAGCTCTTCGCCAGCTAGCCCAGCCCCAAATATGGGTGTATTTGGAGAAATAATAGCTACAATCTGTGACTGATTTTCCAAACTGAAAATTATTTCCACTAACCATGCTGATACGCTGGTCTTCACTGTAGCGAGTCAGCATCTCTTCACAAAATCTAAAAAAAGTTTGGTTTGGTAAGCAATCATCTTCAAGAATAATGGCTTCCTCTACTTGCTCAAACACCCAATCCAACCCACTTGAAACTCGCTCTTTACAGCCCAAGTTAATCTCTGAATAATTGGTGAGAAGCTCACAAGCCCAATCAACACGCTCAATAATAGCGCGGCATAAAGCTACTTTTTCGGCCTCACCCTCTCTACCTGATCTAGCACCATCGCCAATAACCAAAAGTTTTGGTGGTTTTGCCTTGGCAATCTCAGTAAATACACGCTCAGTGGTATCAGGGCGATTGAAAATAATAAAAGCGACAGGAGTGGAAAGCTTAAACTCATTCATTTAACAGCGCTTTAAAATAGTTAATTGTTTCCTTCAGTCCATCCTCTAGATTGACTTTGGGCTCCCAATTAAGATGTCGCTTAGCCAGCGTGATATCTGGTTGCCTTTGTTTTGGGTCATCCGTAGGCAATGCATGAAATACTAATTTTGACTTGCTGGCTGTTAGCTTAATGACCTTTTCTGCTAACTCAAGCATGGTGAACTCGCCCGGATTACCTAAATTAATAGGGCCTACACCCCCTTTTTCAGTCCCCATAATTCTCACAAAACCCTCAATCAGATCATCCACATAACAAAAGCTACGCGTTTGGCTACCATCGCCAAAAATGGTGATGTCTTGTCCTTTAAGTGCCTGAACAATGAAGTTTGATACAACCCTACCATCCTTAGGGTGCATACGCGGCCCATAAGTATTAAAAATACGCACAACCTTAATATCTAACTGATGCTGACGGTAGTAGTCAAAAAACAAAGTTTCTGCACAGCGCTTACCCTCGTCATAGCATGATCGCGGCCCAATTGGGTTTACTCTACCCCAATACGTTTCTTGCTGAGGATGTTGCTCTGGGTCACCATAGACCTCAGAAGTGGATGCTTGGAAAATTCTAGCACCTGTTCTTTTAGCTAAGCCCAGCATGTTAATTGCACCATGCACAATGGTTTTTGTTGTTTGTACAGGGTCGTACTGGTAATGCACTGGCGAGGCTGGGCAGGCAAGATTAAAAATTTGATCAATCTCGACATAAAGAGGAAACGTCACATCATGACGCATTAACTCAAAATATGGGTTACTCATCAGGTGAGCAATATTTTTTTTGCTTCCAGTGAAAAAATTATCGAGACAAAGAACATCATTACCATCTTTAATCAATCTGTCACATAAATGTGAGCCAAGAAAGCCAGCGCCTCCTGTTACTAAAACACGTTTCATTTATTTTATCTGTCCTTTATAAAATACTTTCTGATATCACATCTATATCGTTCGGGAATACACCATATAAGAAATTTTTTGATAGTGAAATCAATAGGAATTATCCTGTTATAATTTGTTTGACTAAGATAATCCCAGTACATTTTCTTAAATGGGTGCTTATTTAAAAGATGCCAAGGCTTTGAAGAGCCGGTAAAGTGAATCACAATTGGAGAAGTTACTGCGTAATCTATATCATCAAAATCGTAATGAGCTTTTCTAGCGAATTTTTCCATCTCTAGTATTGCAGTTTGCATATTAAATTTAGGGCTAATACTTAACCAATTACCGTTAACTATTGAATTTAAGCCACACTGATCAACAAACTGAATTGCATCTGGCTTTCTGCGAACAAATTCAAGTACTCTTTTTCTAACTTCATTTTTACGCCATGCATTCAAATTTAAAAGCATGACTCCACTATTGAAATACTTCGCGTTTAAGTCCATTTCCAAATCGTCATGTCGAGAAAAACTTGGCTCCTCAACTGCTGCCAAATAAAAATCATCAATATTTGTATTCCAAAGCCCAGTCAAACTTCCATTTATTACAACATCCGAATCGATATATAGCGCTTTATCAAAAGGAACTATATCGTCTATGAATAACCTATAGTAGTTAGCTTTTGAGAAGTGATAGTTAGTAACAAGATCAACTAATTCGTCATCATTAATTTGAGCATTAAAAAATGTATGCCTATTTTGTTTATCCAATCCAACTAGATTTAGCCACTCATCATTCTTTATATCTGTATTTATAATGTAGATGTTTAAATGAAACTCTAAATTGCTATCGATTAAAGAAGCCAGAGCAACTGAAAGGTGGGGCAAGTATCCTCGATCGGAAGCAAATACAATGTTATACCTTTCCAAAATAAATGGCCTTCATAAAAATAAATTTCATATAATCAGGTCGATGCTCATCAATAATGCAATCAAATTGCTCTCTTGAGGGACTATTTGGCGTGTTATAGTTTTTAATCCGAAATGGATAATCGACAACGATACGGATTGTATGTGTTTTGTAGAATCGCTTTATAAGTATCTCTGTTAAATTTGGCAGAATAAAATCGTGTGCCTCAATAAGCAAATCAACAAATTTTAAGTTTGGCACTTTATTTGGATCAAGAAGATTTTCTTCAAAGCCCTCAATATCACAAAAAATTAGCGTGCCTGCTTTTGATTTTTTATCTAATTCAGCATGACTGCATTCGGCTTTAATTTCGATATTCTGCAAACTATTTAAAAGTTTTAATTCTGCACAGTTGTTGCGGGCTTCTAAATCAATATCATAAGCAATTATTTGGGTATTTGGCAGCCGCATCGCAAAGCCACATGCGTAATAACCCTCAGCACAACCAATATCCAAAATATTAGAATAATTTTTTTTATCTATAACTTCTTGAATCCAATCTTGAATTGGCTCCTCATAGGAGCCTAAAACTTTAGGGAGTAAAGCGCTTCCTGTAGATCGACTAATATATTTCATTCCTTTAAATGGCCCATTTTGTACAATGTACATTTCTGCAAAAACATCTTTTATAATAATCGACTCATGAAGTTTATTTTTTTGAATGTACGCCTCATTAACCTTATTTTTTTTAAGGACTTGTAATTTAAAAAAAATAGACATTTGCCATAATTTTTTTAACAACAAAAATGATTTCGGAAAATTATTTTTTATAAAAATCATTAGTTTCCCTAAATAAAATAATAGGATAAAAAGATGTTAAAAACATTCTGAAGGCAATTCGTTGAGATTTTACAAAAAGAGGTAATAAAGTATGACCTGTCGATGAAGCTATCAATGTAGCAATTGCAGCCCCATTAATTCCAAATCTTGGGATTAGAATTAAATTCAAAACAACATTGAAAAATAAAATGTTAATTTGAAAAAAAGAAATCATTCTGATACGATTTTCAATCAACATCCATTGAAACCATGCACAACCAAAAAAAACAAATACCCCTTTCCAAATACTAATCATAAGTACGGTCCCAGCATCCTTATAAGCTTCACCATATAACGTTGCGATAATCCAATGACTTAGAAAAGTCATTACGAAAGCTATTCCAAGAGCCATCCATATCATTAACACATATATTTTTTGCAATTTGAGGTAATAATTATTTTCTCCGGTTTTTTTGGCATTTATAAGAGCGGGTAAAAGTGAGTTTGTTATCATTATTGGGATGAAGTGCCAAACCTCGCTTATTCTTACCGCTGCAGAATAAATACCTACTGCCTGATCCCCCAGCATTTCATGAATCATGACTTGATCAATCCTCATATAAATCATGATTACAAAGCTACTAAAAGTTAGGGGCCAACAATCTTTAAGCATTTTTTTTGCTAAATTAAAATCAAAATACTGAATAAAACTACCTATTTTTTGATAGCGATAGGAAATATACAGCGAGATTGCAAGTGTAATTTGATCTATAAAGCTCACGACTACAAACCAAAATAAATCTGCGCCAACGAATATTAAATAGAGTTTTATTGATGATGAAATCATTAATTGAGTAATTTTGCAGATGGATACAAACTTCGAAAGCACCTGCGATTGAAAATAAAAATCAACCACCTCAAATGACTGAAAAATAATGCCGCTTACGATGATAAAAACATAAAGATTGGTGGTGGAATCATTGCTAGTAAAGAGCGTGGCGAAGGCCACTATAGCAATCATTAGAAAGGCGCCAAAAAGCTTTAGCCAGAAGGCTGTACCCATATATGCATTGCGTAAAGTCGGCTCTTGCACCAAACCCCGCACCACAATACTATCAAGACCTAATTTCGCAATAATGCTAAACAAAGAAGCAAATGCTATTGCATAACTAAACACGCCAAACTGCTCTGGGCCTAAGTAGCGCGCCACCCATACCCCTACCAGTAAGCCTGCAACCATGCGCAACATTTGCTCGCCAAACATCCACGATATATTGGCAAAGTATCGCCGAAACCCTTTGTGAGTTTGAGCGGTAAGGATAATCTTTTTAAAGCGTAAAATCACTCAGTCTTTACCAAAAATTTCGTGAATGTAAATTTTTTCAAGTACATCACTGAGGTCACTTGTAATCCGGTTAGCCACAATTACATCTTGTATAACCGCCTCAACACAGGGAACCGCTTTACCTAATACCTTTGCTAGGCGTTCTAAAACACTGCGGTGGCTATTACAGAAGCTATCCAAGATCACCACCTGGTGGCCTGCCTCAGTCAACACCACCGCTGCATGACTGCCGATGTATCCCGCCCCGCCTGTGAGTAAGATATTCATTTATTTATACTTAATGCACGCTAATGCCCGTTATCAAACATTGATAACCGATGCTGGTCGTTGATCGTATTTTGCAGGGAATCAATTTCCGCCCTAAGCGCCTCGTACTCTTCCATCTTGCGCTTTAGAAATCTTGCCGTGAGCTTGGTCTTTTCAGCCAAACCTTGCGGTGTCAGCACATAAGCATAGGCAAGCTTTCGCTCGCTCTTGGAGAAGTTCTGCGCCTTGACCATGCCACGATCGACCAGCGCCCGTAGCGAGTAATTAACACCGCCGAGACTCACGCCCAGCGCCTTTGCTAAATCCCGCTGACTAACGTCGGGCGTTTTTTCTAGGAGTGATAGTACCCTAAAGTGGGTATCCTCTTGAATTTGTTTTGTTTTAGTCATTGATAGTTTTTTGCTGAAGTTTTTTTGTTGTCACGTGTTCAAATTTGAACACTAATTGTACAGGGCGAAATTACTTGTCACAATGAATATTTAATGGGGGATGGATTAGATTAAGTCTAGAACAGTAGACTTTTAAAATAATTTATTCGTGGCTCAAATATAAGGGTTTAGCGGTAGATTTTAGAAAACTTAGAACCCTCAAGCGATAGGTTACCCATCAGGCCTTTGTTAGAAAAAATGAAGGCAATAATTGGCTCACTTGCCGTATCGGTACTAATGCCCTTACCTGCCCCATTATCAATCACGGCAACGCTTCCATCTATTCCCGCTGACCACCCATCATTTACACGAAAGCTCTCCAGGGCATCTTTTTCCATAAAAAGGATGACTTCACTTCGTGACTGCACACCAAGTTGCAAGCCAAAGGAAATGGCGGCTGTTGAGTAGTAGTCTACCGTCTTGCCATTAATCTGCAGCACACCTTCACCGTAGTCCCCACCTACAAAAAAGCCAGCCTTCATTATGCTTGGGAAGATGAGCATACCAGCCGCCTTGGAGGCTAACTCTTTGTTGCCTGGGCTTAGATTATAAAAGGCCGTTAAGGCAAACTGCACATCGGTATCTATTTCCGCTTTAGAGGCTGCGTTCGCAGCATTTGAAAAAGATAAAACTAATAATAACAATAGGTAGAGATATTTATTTAACCTCATTGATTAACATCCTTATCGGTTGAAAATTTCAGAAAACCACTGACCGTTTTGGTCTTTTGATGACAGCTTAGGTGTTTCATTCAGGGGCCAATGGATAGCAAGCGTCGGGTCATCCCAACGAATGCACTGCTCGTGCGCTGGAGCATAATAGTCTGTGGTCTTGTACAAGAACTCTGCAGTATCAGAGAGCACCAAAAAGCCATGCGCCAAGCCTTCTGGAATCCAGAGCTGTTTTTTATTTTCAGCAGTGAGTATTTCGCCTACCCATTGACCGAAAGTTGGAGAGTCACTTCGTATATCCACAGCAACATCAAATACTTCGCCTTGTGTGACGCGAACAAGCTTACCTTGTGGATTAGGATTTTGTGAATGCAAACCACGCAGCACGCCCTTAGCTGACTTGGAGTGGTTGTCTTGAACGAACTTAACCTGACGGCCAATTGCGGCTTCAAATTTGGCGTGGTTAAAGCTCTCAAAGAAAAAGCCGCGCTCGTCCCCAAAAACTTGGGGCTCAATTAGAAATACATCAGAAATAGCGAGTGGCTTTGCATTCATTAAAATATTTTCTCTTTTAGTATATTTTGTAAATACTTTCCGTATCCATTCTTTGCAAGTGGTTGAGCCAATTTTTGCAATTGCTCGGCGTTAATCCATTGCTGGCGATAGGCTATCTCTTCAGGGCAGGCGACCTTTAGGCCCTGACGGTTTTCAATAGTAGCAATAAACTGCCCTGCTTCTAACAATGACTCGTGCGTGCCAGTGTCCAGCCAAGCGTAACCTCGCCCCATGATCTCGACATCGAGATTACCTTGTTCTAAATATACACGATTTAGGTCTGTGATCTCGAGCTCACCGCGTGAGGACGGCTTGAGACCTTTAGCAATTTCAACCACATTTTGGTCGTAAAAATAGAGGCCAGTCACTGCATAGCTTGACTTGGGCTGGGCAGGCTTTTCTTCAATGCTGATGGCCTTGTTGTTATGATCAAACTCAACGACCCCATATCGTTCAGGATCCTGCACATGGTAGGCAAACACAGAGGCGCCCTCCTCTTTGGCCTTAGCGTTCACAAGCAAGTGATGAAAATCGTGCCCATAAAAGATATTGTCGCCAAGCACCAGCGCGGAGAGGTCGCTACCAATAAACTGTTCACCAATCACAAAGGCTTGGGCTAACCCGTCTGGGCTGGGCTGAATCTCATAGCTTATGTTTAGACCCCACTGACTGCCATCTCCTAGCAGCTGCTCAAATCTCGGCGTGTCTTGCGGGGTTGAGATCACCAAAATGTCACGTATACCAGCCAACATTAGGGTTGTGAGCGGATAGTAGATCATCGGCTTATCAAAGACCGGGAGAAGCTGTTTGGAGACAGCCAATGTGGCTGGGTACAACCTTGTCCCAGAACCACCAGCGAGGATAATCCCCTTACGATTTTTTTTCATATTCATTTTATTCGCCCTTTTAGGCCAAGCCAATCCAGAGGGCCAATGCACGATTGACCCTGACCATCACTGCATCATCCACGCGGCCGATTAATTGACCAACCTTCTCCCTTCGAACCGTCATCACCTTATCCACCTGGATCTGACTGGTCTGGGTCAAGCCGTTGTCTTGGTCCGGTTCGATACCCAACCTAAATAATGGCGCGTCGATTAGCTCACTTGAGATCAACAGCACGGTCAATGTTGCGTGTGCCTCATTAAACATATCCGACTGAATGAGAAGCGCCGGCCTAGGTTTCCCAAAATCCCCCTGAACCACAATCGATACGATGTTGCCACGCTTAAGCACTAGATGATGTCCGCCAACGCGTCATCCAGGAAGTCCATCAGCGATTGATCCTTAAGGTCTGCCGCCGCTGCAACTAATGACTGGCGCTTACTTTCGTCCGCAAAGGAAGCGAGGCGCGTATCGGGCACCCAAATTTGTATGGGCCGCATCCCCATCGAACGCAATGAGGTCCTGTGCTTCTGTACACGGACGGTTGTATTTTCTCTCATGATGTTTATCCATAAAAATGTTACATGAAACATCTTAACATAAGGCCGCTTGTTACATGCAACATATTTTAACACGCTCAAATTAAGCGTTTTACGTGGCCGCCTTTTGATTGATGAGCCCCAAAACAACCTTCTCAACGCCGTCCTGCCAGGATGGTAATGTTAGCATAAAGACATTCTTAATCTTGGTAGTGTCTAACCTAGAATTGGCTGGCCTTGGCGCAGGAAGTGGATAGTCCGCCGTCTTAATTGGCTGAATGGAATCAGAAGATATTTTTGTTTTAACCTCTAGGGCATTTGCAATTGCAACGACCATCTGAGCATAGCCATGCCAGCTGGTTTCACCATCACTCACCAGATGATAGGTCCCATACTTTTGAACTGCGCCTGGTTCAAATAGCTGTTTCACAATTTCAGCTGTGACATCCGCCAACAACGCTGCTGAGGTTGGTGAACCCACCTGGTCGGAAACGATGCTGAGTTTATCTCGCTCTTGGGCAAGCTTGAGTATGGTCTTTAAGAAATTTCCGCCATGACTCCCAAATACCCAGCTAGTCCGCAAGATAATATGTTTAGGGGCATTATTACGCACCGCTGCCTCCCCCAAGGCTTTGGTCTTACCATACACAGACTGAGGATTTACTTCATCGGTCTCTAAATATTCACCCTCTTTTAAGCCATCGAATACATAGTCAGTTGAGTAATGGATGATAGGTATATTATGCCTGCCGGCATATTGGGCCATCACTTCAGGGGCTTTTGCATTAATAGAGTGTGCAAGCGCCGGCTCTGATTCAGCTTTATCTACGGCTGTATAGGCCGCAGGATTGACTATCAATTCTGGCTGCACTTTGTCTAGCAGCCTCTCTACCACTAAGATATCCTGCAGGTCGCACTCATCGATGTCGACGCCGACAACCGTCCCAAGCGGGGCCAAACTTCGCATGAGCTCAAAGCCAACCTGTCCATTTTTGCCTGTCACTAAAATCTTCATAAAAAGCCTTAGCTATATTGCTTGTTGAGCCACTGACGATATTCACCGCTCACCACGTTATTAACCCATGGTTGATTTTCAAGGTACCAGATCACCGTCTTGCGAATCCCGGTCTCGAAGGTCTCTTGGGGCTTCCAACCCAACTCACGTTCGATCTTTGTTGCATCAATCGCATAACGCCTATCATGGCCTGGCCTATCTTTCACAAACGTAATCTGCCCCTTGTAGCTTAAGCCATCTTCGCGTGGTTTCAACTCGTCTAAGATCTCACAGAGCGTGTTTACTACATCCAGGTTAGCCTTCTCATTCCAGCCGCCTACGTTGTATGTCTCACCTAACTTACCCTCAGCTAATACGCGGCGGATGGCCCCACAGTGATCTTTAACAAAGAGCCAGTCTCTGACCTGCTGTCCGTCACCGTAGATAGGGAGCGACTTGCCGTTCATGGCATTGAGCAAACATAAAGGAATCAGCTTCTCAGGAAAATGGTATGGCCCGTAGTTATTAGAGCAGTTAGTGGTTAAGACTGGCAACCCGTAGGTGTGGTGATACGCGCGCACCAGGTGATCCGAGGCAGCCTTTGAGGCCGAATAAGGGCTATTGGGGGCGTAAGGGGTCGTCTCGGTGAATGCAGGATCATTGGCACCCAGCGTGCCATAAACCTCATCGGTCGACACATGCAAAAAACGGAAGTCCGACTTAGCTTCTTCATCAAGCCCAGCCCAATAGTCACGCACAGACTCTAATAGGTGAAAGGTTCCCACCACGTTGGTCTGGATAAAGTCCTCGGGGCCATGAATCGAACGATCGACATGACTCTCGGCCGCGAAATTAATCACCGCCCGAGGTTTGTGTTTATGGAGGAGCTCAGGAACTAACTTGGTGCCGCCAATATCGCCCTTAACAAAGATATGCTTTGAGTCATTTTCAAGTGAAGATAGGTTCTCTAGGTTGCCTGCATAGGTCAGGAGATCTAAATTCAAGACAGGCTCATTTGATTGAGCGAGCCAGTCTAAAATAAAGTTAGACCCAATAAATCCTGCACCACCCGTGACTAAAATCATGCTCCACCTAACACCATAAAAATGCCTAAGATTCTAGCATAGAAGGCTAAAACGATTAGCGAACTGGCGCTGATTTATGCAACACGTTAATTCAAACTTTTCTGGAAAAAGAGAGCACACTTTTTTATAATTCATTAAATTTATAGAAAAAATTGACCAATGCCCCAATCAAATGCACGCTAATACCATTTATCGGACTCCTTAAGTGTGATGCTATTCATACACTTAATTTTAGTGTATATTTAAATGTATATTTAAATAAGAGGCCAAAAATGGAAGTATTATTAAGTTCGCTCACCGCATCTCTCACCGAACTTCGTGAGCCCAACAAAGTCATCGCTAAAGCAGGCAACCAACCGGTCGCCATTCTTAATCGCAACGAGGCGATTGGTTACTTCGTGCCTAAAAGCGCTGTCTCTGAAATTGAGATTGTCAGCGCATCAAACGCACAAATAGATGACTTCATCAATAATGAATTGAATCAAATAGATCACGTCCTTGAATATCTGAAGGATAAATAATCATGCAGTACGTGATTATAGAAACTTCATACGTCACAAAATTGCATGATCAGATTATTGGACCCAATGAACTGCAAGGGCACGCCAAAGATAAGTCTTTAGAAGCCGTTCTAGAGCGGGTACATAATCGCTTACAGTACGGATTTATCGCTGACGCTTATGACTTAGCAACCTGCTATGCCACCTTTATTGCAAAAGGCCAATGCTTTAATGACGCAAACAAACGAACTGCGGCAACCATATTGTTTCTGACATTATCACTCAACAATATTAACATTAAGTTTCCTGACCTATCGCTTGGGGATTGGGTCAGGCAAGTAGCAGCAGATCAGAAAACTGAAGTAGAGTTGGCTGCTTGGCTAAGAACACAATATAAAGAATAGAAAAGTGCGCCCGCATGTTCACAACATGAAGGCTATAATTAACGATCGACATTATGATTAGGCTAGCAAGATGAACCCAAACCACTTCACCAAAATCACGCAGCGCGGCTTAAGTATTGTTGGCCAGGTCGTTTTGATTATCATCGCCATTGCAACGATCTTTGCTGTGTTTCAGGAGATCACGCATATCTGGCAAGCCAAAGCGCTGACTGTGGGCGATTTGCTCCTGATGTTTCTTTACCTAGAGGTGATGTCGATGCTGAGCCACTATCTTGGCTCTGGTAACCTACCTGTCCGCTATCCTCTCTACATCGGCATCATTGCCTTAGCACGCTTCTTGGTGCTTGAAATTAAAGAGCTTGATGCATTTCGCATGTGGGCACTTTCAGGCTCCATCCTGCTGATTGCGCTAGCAATTTTGATTGTGCGCTATGGTCATGTTAGATTTCCCTACACTGATCACTCAGATTAAGCGGATTTAATTTAAAGAAAAAGGCGACCATGCGGTCGCCTTTTTTATTTTAAAAGTTACTAATCCCAGTAAACTTCTTAATATCCCTGAGTTGTCTTTTGGTCGGCCGCCCCGCCCCTCTCTCACGCTTAGCATGGTCCGCCTCATTTGTGACAGCGGCATTATCTCTTTTGGCCACACTCTCTGGCGTTTCGTCATAAAGCAGCGCTGCTTCTGGCGCGCCCCTCCGCGTGACTGATAAGGCCTTGACCACGACTTCCATATCCAGCTCTTTACGGCGAATATGAATCAATTGCCCAACTCGCACTTCCTTTGCGGGTTTAACCCGATCGCCGTCCACATGAACCTTGCCACCATCAATCGCATCCGTTGCTAGGCTTCGGGTTTTATAAAACCGCGCCGCCCAAAGCCATTTATCTAAACGGCATTTCCCATCAGCACTTTGATCTATCGCCATACTTAAACTTAACGAGGTTGATTTAACTGAATCGCGCGGTTATGTTGCAGCGACATGCGGAAGGTCTCGAGGTGATGCTGCGCACGACCAAGGACTGAGTTTTCAGCATAACGATCACCTGACCAAGTACCCGCTGGCACATCAGTTAACAGCTCAATCGCCTCAAGCACATTACTCACAGGGTAAATATTGAACTGGCCTGCCTTAACCGCCTCAATAACCTCATCCTCGAGTAACAAGTGTGCGAGATTACGACTAGGGATTAACACGCCTTGCTTGCCATCCAAGCCGATTGCCTTACAAATTCGGAAGTAGCCTTCAATTTTTTCATTGAGGCCACCGATGGCCATCACCTCGCCGTGTTGATTCATCGCACCAGTGACAGCGAGGCCTTGTTTAATCGGCACGCCGGATAAGGCTGAAAGCAAGGCATAGAGCTCAGCACAGGAGGCAGAATCCCCTTCCACGCCGTAATACTCTTGCTCAAACACCAAGGACGCAGTAAGCGATAACGGCGTCAAACTACTAAAGCTTGCCGAGAGCCAGCTACGCAGAATCATCAAGCCCTTATCATGATTAGGGCCTGTCATTGCGACCTCACGGTCAATATTAATGACCCCTTCGGCCCCTGCATAGCATCTTGCCGAAATCCGGACCGGTGAACCGAAACTCATGTCACCCAAGTCGATATGCGTTAGGCCATTGATCTGACCCACCTGCTCACCCGTCACATTAATCATGACCTCGCCGTCAATCATTGATTCGCGCAACTGACGCTCTGGGCTGTTGTGGCGCTTTTTACGGGCATCTAAAGCAGACTGCACATGAACGGCTGAAACGAACTCGGAAGAGGCAATATTCGCCATCACCGCACTTTCTAGTGCTAGCTTTTCGAGTAATGAAAAGCGTGTCCCAATCCGCATTTGGTCGTCTATGGTGCGCTGCATAAATCGAATCAGTTTTACAACCGCATCGGCAGCAAAAGGCTTTAATGCATGTTGGTGGCAGAATTTTGCAATTAGACCAGCAATCGCTAAATAAGAAGCCTCGTTAGCATGCATGCTCTCCACAAAATCGACTTTAACTTGGAAGTAACGCGCAAACTCTGGTAGCTCATCCTGCAAGGCGTAATACTCCTCACGCGTTGCAATCAACACCAACTTTACATTGGCCACTAATGCCTCTGGGGCAAAATGAGCCCCAGCGCTTTGCCCTGGGGTGCCACTTGTCTCTTCAATCTGGATGGTGCCGTTGCGTAAAAAACGGTGAAGCTTTTCTAAAATCTGAACACCTGATTGCTGATCCGCGTTGATGTCGCGCAAATAAAGCATCAAGGTGCCACCATGCGCTTTAAGCAAGTTACCCGCACGAAGGCGCATGAAGTCTGCAGTATTACTACTGCTATCCGCACTTTCTAATCCGCCAAAGAGTGAGCTAAAGCCAGGATCTTCATCAAAAATCACTGGCGATCCTAAATTGGCATCAGCAAGATAAGCCGCGTTATCCACCATGACATTGACACGGAAACGACCCAAGAAACCTTCAAGCAAACCCTCATTTTCAGGGCTTGAGCCTTGATTAAAAATTTCAATATTTTCACAAACATCGCGCATTAAGGCAGCTAGATAAAGATCAAACTTCAGCAACTCAGTCATCGCAAAAGGACTTGCATCGCCCTTCACAATCATAATCAAACGGGCAAACTGTTCAGTAAAAAATGCTTCTAGCGCATGCTTTAACTGCTCAGCAAGCTTAAGCTCCACGCTAGTGATGCTGTCAGTTTCTTTTGGCTCTGCGTCTTTATTGGCGGGTTTTTCAGGCTTTGCTTCTTCCTTAGCCGCAGTCTGCGCGATCAGCGCAGGGATAAACTTAATCATTTGACGAATAAACGCATCCATCTCAACACGAAGACGGACGCCATGACCAGCATTCAAGTAGAGCGCGAGCGGTTTTTCGGGGGTTTCGAAGTGGTAAAGCAAGACTAAGTCATGCGGCTTAGAACGATGAGCGGAAGCAGCTTGAATTGCATGCAAGGTTAATGACTTGCGACCACTTCCAGACTCACCCAGCACCAACATATTAAAGCCAGGCTGAAAAATACTTAATCCAAAATTGGTCGCTTGCTCAGCATCAGCTTGCCCTATCCAT
>Ga0187844_10000453_pt1 | contig 31794 bp, 26 predicted proteins | sample SpaLakP09_SKY_50_FD_134517 | JGI IMG/M metagenome (GOLD analysis project Ga0187844, IMG submission 134517) | Oligotrophic lake water microbial communities from Sparkling Lake, Wisconsin, USA - SP09_SKY_50 | ecosystem: Environmental > Aquatic > Freshwater > Lake | place: USA: Sparkling Lake... | reverse complement strand
TGGTGCCCTTCACCATGGAGCGGCCTGACGTGCGCCTCAAGCTGCAGGTTGGCAACCGCATCGAGATCGTCAACATGCTGGCGCGCCATGAAATCGACCTGGCCATCATGGGCACGCCGCCGCGCGAGCTGCGCACCAATGCGGCCCGCTTCGCGCGCCATCCCATGGGCTTCGTGGCCAGCCCGGACCATCCCCTGATGAAAAAGCGCAAGGTCACGCTGGCCGACGTGCTTGCCGCCAACCTGCTGGTGCGCGAGCGCGGTTCGGGCACCCGCACGGCGGTCGAAAAACTGTGCAAGGATGGCGGCCACGCGCTCCACTTCGGCTCCGAAGTCTCGTCCAACGAGGCCATCAAGCGCATGGTGTCGGCCGGGCTGGGGCTGGGCTTCCTGTCGGTGCACGCCTGCGCCCTGGAATTCAAGGCCGGCCTGATCGCGCTGCTGCCGATGCAGGGCAATCCGGTCGAGGCGGACTGGCACATCATGCACCTGGCAGGCCATCCGATCGCCAAGGTGGCGGCCGCCTTCCAGGACTTCGTGATCGGCGAGGGCCAGGCCCTGGTCAGGCGCGAACTGGAGGGCTACGCCCGCAAGCCCCGCAAAGCGTGACAGAGCGGCAAGCCTGTCCCGGCTTACTTTGCGATCGGGCAAATGCCGCCTCGACATCTCCTCCAATAATCGAAAGTGCTCAGTCCGTTTGGAACGCTGACCTTTCTTGATTGGAGAAAAGATGAACATCCGGAAATCACTGCTGGCCGCCGCCCTGGCCGCCTTGCCCCTGCTGCCCGCGGGCGCGGCGGCCCCCCTCATGAACGGTCCGGCGCTCCAGACGCCGCAGGCACGCGCCGCGCTGGCGGCCCAGCTGGCGCTGCAGCGTCCCCTGCACGGGCTGGACGCCGACCACGAGTACAGCTTTTCGGTCCAGCATCCCGGGGAGCAGGGCACCCAGGTCACCCGCGCCGACCATACCTACAAGGGCGTGCGCGTGTTCGGCTCGGAATCGGTGATCGTCACCAATGCGGCCGGCAAGATCCTCAGCGAATCGGTGGCCGAGCGGCGCCAGTTCCTGGGCAAGGGCGCGGCCAACCGCCTGGGCGCGCTGACGGCCGACTTCAGCGTCAAGCCGGCCATCGGGCCGAAAGACGCGATCGATGCCGCCGTCCGCTCGGTGGCGCAGGGCGGGGTGCCGGTGGCGCCGCCCCGGGCCGAACTGATCGTCTATCCCCTGGTGAGCACCGAGCGCCTGCCCTCGGCCGCCAACAAGCCCGAGGAAGAGCTCAATGCGCTCGACGTGACCGACGTGGTGCAGGGTTACGAGCTGGCCTACCTGGTGCGCACCCGCATGCGCGTGGGCCAGCAGCCGGTCTACCACGACACCATCATCAGCGCCAACGACGCGCGCATCATCGACCAGTGGAATGCCCTGCAAACGGTGATCGGCAGCGGCAAGAGCCAGTACAACGGCGTGGTGCCGCTCTCGACCACCCAGGATGGCAAGGTCTTCAAGCTGATCGATCCGCTGCGCGGCAGCGGCGGCAAGTTCGGCGCCATGGCCATCACCAATGCCGACCATGGCAGCGATGCGGGCGAGGTGTTCACCAATACCGTCAACGAATGGGGCGACGGCAAGCAGTATATCGAGGGCGGCAGCACCACCGACGCCAACGGCCAGACTGCGGCGGTCAATGCCCTGTGGGGCTTGATGAATACCTACGACACGTTCAAGAACGTGCTGGGCTGGCATGCCCTCGATGGCCAGAACACGGCCACCTACATCGCCGCCCACGTCAACACCGCCTACGACAATGCCTATTACAGCGACGTGTGCAAATGCATGTTCATCGGCGACGGCGCTTCCTTCAACAGCCTGGGGGCGATCGACGTGGTGGGCCATGAAATGGGCCATGGCGTGACCGCCGCCACCTCGAGCCTGATCTACTTCGGCGAATCGGGCGGGCTGAACGAATCGAGTTCGGACATCACCGGCGAAGTGGTGGAAGCCTATGCGCGCGCCGGCGGCGTCGGCGACACCATCCCCAGCACCGGCAACGACTGGGTGCTGGGCAAGGAAATCAGCAAGAATGCCACGCCGCTGCGCTATATGTACAAGCCCAGCCGCGACAGCAGCAGCCCGGATGCCTGGTCGAGCACGCTCAAGCGCCTCGATGTGCATTACAGCAGCGGCCCGAACAACCGCATGTTCTATTTCCTGTCGCAAGGCTCGAGCGAGGACAAGGCCAGCGACCACCACAGCAAATACCTGGTCAAAAAGCCGCTCGCCATGAGCGGCATCGGCAGCGACAAGGCGTACCGGATCTGGTTCAAGGCGGCCACCACCAAGTTTACGGCGATCACCAATTACAAGGATGCGCGCGCCAAGATGGTGCTGGCGGCCCAGGAATTGTATGGCCAGTCCAGCAAGGAAGCGGTGGCGGTGCAGCGCGCCTACGCGGCCATCAATGTGGGGGCCGACGTCGACGAATGAGGGTGTTGCCGGGTGTTGCCTGGTATTGCCTTGAGGGAGCGCACATTAGGTTTCGGGAACATTGCCGGGCCAGCCATTCGGGCTATGATTTTGCTTTCTTTTCCGAATGGAGTTGCCATGGCGATGCCACGATGTTTACTGGCGCTGTGCCTGGCCGCCCCCGTGCTGTGCCTGGCCGCGCCGCTGTACACGGTGACGCCGCTGGGCAACCTGGGCGGCAGCAGCGGCGACGTGCGCGCCCTGAACAACCAGGGCCAGGTGGTCGGCCATATCCTCAGCCCCGACAGCGCCGGGAATGCCTTCGTGGCCAATGGCACGGTGCTGAGCAACCTGCACCCGGAAGGGGCGGGGGCCAGCTATGCCAATGGCATCAACCGGCACGGGACGATCGCCGGCACGGTGGTCGAAGCGGGCGGGGTGTCGCGCGCGGTGACCTTTGCGGGCGGGGCCATCGTCGAGCTGGGCAGCCTGGGCGGGCGCGGCCCGTTCAACAGTGCGGCGGCGGCCATCAACGACGGCGGCCTGGTGGCGGGCACCTCGGACCTGGCCGACGGCGCCGGCCAGCATGCCTTCCTGCATGTGCCCGGCCAGGCGTTGCGCGACCTGGGCACGCTGGGCGGCGTCAACAGCATGGCGGCGGCCATCAATGCGGCCGGCGCGGTGGTGGGGCGGGCCGATACCGGCGGCGGCTCCTACCATGCCTTCCTGTACGGCGGCGCCGGCATGGTGGACCTGGGCACGCTGGGCGGCACCTTCAGCGAAGCGAGCGGCATCAATGACAACGGCCTGGTCAGCGGCTTTTCTTACCTGGAAGGCAATACCTACGCCCATGCCTTCGTGCTGGCCGACGGCGTGATGGTCGACCTGGGCACCCTGGGCGGGAATAACAGTTTCGCTTACGGGATCAGTAACCTGGGCCAGCTGGTGGGCAGCTCCGAAGTGGGGGGCGGCCTGCATGCCTTCGTGTACGGGGGCGGCGCCATGGCCGACCTGAATGGCCTGGTCGGCCCCGGCTTCGAATGGACGCTGAACTATGCCTCGGACATCAATGAACTGGGCCAGATCGCCGCCTTCGGCTGCAATACGCTCAGCCAATGCCAGGGCTTCCTGCTGACCCCGGCCAGCGCCGTGCCGGAGCCGGCCACCCTGGCCATGCTGCTGCTCGGCCTGGGCGTGGTGCTGTTGCGGCTCAGGACTTCTTGCCAGCCGTAAGCAGCACGGCCGCGCCGGCGGCGATCGCCACGATGCTGGCCCAGAGGGGAATGTTGACGGTTTCCTTTTCCTGGACCGAGAGGGCGATCGGGCCCAGGCTGGCCTTATGGGTTTCCTTGGTGAAGCTGAAGCCGCCGAAGGCGAGCCCCAGTACGCCGCCGACGATGAGCAGGATGCCGATGATTTTTGCGGGATTCATGATGTTTCCTTTTTTCGTGTTGTGAGAATTAATCGCCCAGCAAAGGGTAGGGGTTGAGCGGGCTGCCTTTCCACCACTGCTTTTCCGGCGTCAGTTCGATGACGGCGAAGTGCAGGTGGGGCGCGGCCGGGTTGGCGTTGCCGGTGGCGCCGACATAGCCGAGCAGTTCGCCGCGCTTGAGCATGGCGCCTTCCTTCAAGCCCTCGGCATAGCGGTCCAGGTGGGCGTAGTAGTAGGCATATTTATCGCTCGCATCGAACTGGTAGACCGTCAGGCCGCCCGGCTTGCTGTTGAACAGCTTGACGACCTTGCCGTCGGCCACCGCCACCACCCTGGTGCCGGTCGGGGCCATGATATCGAGCGCTTCATGGTGGCGTTCCTTGCCGCGCGGCTGGTCGAAGCTGTCGGTCAGCTGGGCCGCCTTGACGCCGTCGACCGGCACCAGCAGTTTTAGCGCGGGCGCCGCCATGTCCGGCAGCGGTGGGGTGAGCGGCTGGACCGGGCGCAGCGGCAAGTCCGCTTCGCTCAGGTCGGTCGTCACGACCACCGGCGGCGGGCCGGCGGCCGGCGCGACGGCAACGCTGGTCGATGCGGCGGGCACGGCCACCACCACGGGCGGCGGGGCGCTCTCATGGCCCACCTGGCGCAGGAACAGGAACAGGGTCAGGGCGCCGATGACGGCGCCGCCGAAGAAAGTGAGCAGCCATTTCATGATGTGTCCTTGCGGTGGGGTGGGATTCATTCTTGCATCAGCACATCGGTGCCCGGGCCGACCGAGGTGGCCAGCGCGGCCACGTCCCAGTTGGTCAGGCGGATGCAGCCGTGCGACTGGGTCTTGCCGATCGCCGAAGGGACGGGCGTGCCATGGATGCCGTAATGCGGCTTGGACAGGTCGACCCAGGCCACGCCCACGGGATTGTTGGGGCCGGCGGGGATGCGGGCTTTCTTGTCGCCCGCTTCGGCATCCCAGAACAGCGCCGGGTTGTAGTGGAAGACGGGATTGTGCGATATGCCGTTCACTTTCCAGCTGCCGATCGGCAGCGGATCCTTGTCGGTGCCGGACGATGCCGGGAACTGGGCGATGACCTTGCCGGCCGTGTCGAGCAGGGTCAGGGTGCGCTCCGAACGGTCGACCACGATCTTTCCGGCTTTCGGCAGCGGTTCGGTGCCCAGCACGTTGGGGACCAGCAGTTCGGTGCCGGCGACCAGTTCCTTGCCCGGATTGAGTTGTTTCAGCAGGGCCGGGCTGGCGTGGAATTTTTCGCCCAGCCCTTCGAGCGCCGTGGCGTAGCCGAGCGCGGACAGCTTGGCCTTGTCGGCCATGGCTTCGGGTATCGGCAGGAAGGGACCGGCGCTGTCGGCGTCGGTGAGGGTGTAGCTGGTCAGGGCGTCGGCGCTGTCGGCGCCCAGCTGGGCCCAGGTGGGCGCGTCCAGCGTGCCGCTGGGGGACAGGCCGCGGGCCAGCTGGAAGCCGGCCAGCGCGCGCCGCATGTTCGAGCCGCTGGCGCCGTCGATTTCGCCGGGCGAAAAGCGGGCCCGGTCGAGCAGGACCTGGGCGCGCAGGATGGCGGCGCGGCCCGGTTTGGCGCTGGCGTCCTTGCCGGCGCTGTTGACCGTCTCAGGCGTGAGCGCGGCTGGCGCCGCGTGGGCGGCGCCGGCCAGGCTGGCGGCAAGCAGGCACAATGTGAGGTGTTTCACTGGATCTCCCGGGAATTAATCTATGCATCAGATTAATGCCGGGAGGCCACAAGGTCTGTGCGGCAGCGTACTAAGGCGATGCGGGCTGCCTCACTTGAGGATGCCGAGCGCGCTTTCGATTTCGCGCAGCACCAGCGGCCAGGCCGGCGAGCTGGCGGCCACTTCATCGTAGTGGCTGGCGTTGGGCAGGATCACCACGCGCGCCGCGTCGCCCGCGGCCTGGGCCCGCGCCGCATAGGCATAGGCGGCGCGCGGCGGCGAAATGGTGTCGAGCGCCCCTGTGATGAGCACGGTCTGGCTGCCGTTCGGGATCAGCTCGGCCGCATTGGTGTCGGAAAACACGTCGGGCCGTTCCGGGCTGGGACTGCCGGCCAGCTGCGCCAGGTCGCGCCCGCAGCTGCTCTTGATCAAGTCCTGTTCCCGGCGCAGGTCGGCCAGGCCGCCCAGGCTGATGATATGGCGCACCGGGAAGGGCTTGGCCTGGAACAGGGGGCTGCTGGCGGCGATGCGGCTGCGCCCGGCCAGCCATTGCACCAGCTGGCCGCCGGCCGAGTGACCCATGGCCAGCACGCGGCTGGTGTCGAGCTTGTGGCGCGGCGCTTCCTGCGCCAGGCGGTCGAGCGCGGCGTTGATGTCGAGGTAGGTGCCGGGGTAGCCGCCGCCGGCTTCATCGTGGCGCCGGTATTCCACATTCCACACGGCGATGCCGCGCGCGGCCAGGGCCCCGGCCACATTGTGCATTTGCCGGATGCCGCCGTAGTCGATGGTCCAGCAGCCGCCGTGGACCAGCACCACCACCGGGAAGGGGCCGGCGCCCTTGGGCAGGAACAGTTCGGCGAACTGGGAGGGCGCGCTGCCGTAGGCGAAGGTGGCGCTCGGCGGCGGGCCGGACAGGGCCAGGTAGTCGTCCAGGGTCATGGGCGCGGCGCCGGCGGCGCCGGAGAAGAACAGGGCGGGCAGCAGGGAACGCAGGCGGAAGGGCATGGGCAGGTATCGGTTCGCAAAAGATTGCCGAACTATACCGAGTTTCGGCGGTCAAGTGAATGAATCGGCGCACGGTGCGCCAGCGTACGAACGCGCCATTGTGCCCATGCTAGTCTGGATCGACCATGCGAGCCAAAGGAGAATTTCATGCTTCACGCCCATTCCACGCCGGAACCCGACGACATTCCGCCCCACCCGGCGCCGGTGCCGGACGATGTGCCCAAACCGGTCAACGCGCCCATCGAAGAACCGCGCTTTCCCGAGCCGCCGATCAAGGCCCACTAGGTCGGGCGATTGTCAGACGCCCCCCTTGGGCGGCACCGGGTCGAGCTGGTCGAGTTCGTCGCTGGGCTCGTCGCGCAGCAGCGAATCGTCGTGTTCGCGGCGGGCGCGCGGGGCATCCGTTTCATCGTCCAGCGCGTCCTCGTTGTCGGGCAGGGGCGGGATGTCGCGGATCATGGCCTCGGTCTCTTGCTGGCCCGGCGCCGCTTCGCCGCTGCCGATGTCGGCTTCGTCCTGCAGGGCATGGGCATCGGCCGGATCGGGAAAGGGTTTGTTGTTCGCCATGCGGACCTCCTGGTAAGTGTGCGCTCCATCCTAGCAGCGCCCCGGCGCCGCCGGCGCGCAGTACGGGTCCCATGTCTATGCAACTTTCGTTGCTTTACATCTACAAAGTTGTGCATTTGTGTCGGCCATCACAACAGGGTGGCCGCGTTCATTCCTATAATGAATTCATCAACACGTTTTTATCGTTCCAGGGAGAACATCATGGGCAAAACCTTACACAACAAAATCCCTCTCGGCCGGACCTCGGTCCTGAGCTCGAAGCCGGTCCAGGCGGCGCTGCTGGCGGCGGCAATGGTCGGCATGAGCGTGATCTGGGTGGCGCTGCGCGGCCTGCAATAAGATTGCGGGTTGCCCGGATGAACACATCGGCGTACCATGGGGGCCGCTTGACGCCCCCACTGGAATGCCGCAATGAAGAATGAAACACTGACGACCGACGAATACGACGCGCTGGGCCATATCGAGCGCGGGGCACGGCATGACCGGGTCAACGCCTGCGTGGGGCGCAATGCCAAGCGCCTGGCGGGCTTGAAGATGATCGAATACAGCCGCGACGGCAAGGTCGCGCTGACGCCCAAGGGCAGCCAGCTGCTGTTCCTGCGCCGCTGCATCAGCGGCTTGCGCGCGCTGGCGGCCGATCCGGCCACCCGGCTCGATGCCGACGTCGCCCTGTTCCTGGGCAAGAAATCCCATATTGCCGCCGGCGAGGACGGCGCCTACGCCATTACCGACAAGGGACGCGACTCCCTGGCCGATATCGAGGGCCAACACAAGGCGAGCTAAACAACGTCATTCCCGCGCAGACGCAAACGCATGCGTTTGCTCCATGGCACCTTTGAGCAGATGTGCTATGGATCCCCGCCTGCGCGGGTATGACATAAAAAAGGGGGACAGAATTTCTGTCCCCCTTTTTTTATGTCAGTTGCGGCGGCGGTCCGGGTAGACCAGGGTCCGGATCGCCACTTCCGGCGGTACGTTCATGGCCGAGAGGAATTCCGCGACCTGTTGCAATCCCAGCGTCGGGATGGCGGCGATGGCCTGGTTGACGACGTCGCGGGTGCGGAAATCGGTGCGTGCAGCCCGTTGCGGTGGATTTAGTTGTGTCATCGTGGTCTTTCGCGTGCCTGGAGAAATGGTTGTTGCGAAGATCATAATCGATTTTTGACCAAACATGGTAATTTAACATGTAAAAAAACTGGAATGTTACTTCAAGCCGCCTCCTGGTCGCCGGCCATGCCATCGACCGGCAGGCACTTGCGCTGGCGCAACAGCGCCTCGAAGTCGGCCGCCGCCAGGGGGCGGCTGAAGTAATAGCCCTGCATTTCGTCGCAGCCGTGGCGCCGCAGGTAGGCCAGCTGTTCGGCCGTTTCCACCCCTTCGGCGATCACGTCGAGCTTCAGGTTGTGGGCCAGGGCGATGATCGAGGCCACGATCGCGGCATCGTTGGCGTCGCGCGTGATGTCGGCCACGAAGGAACGGTCGATCTTGAGCACGTCGATCGGGAAGCGCGACAGGTAGGACAGGCTGGAATAGCCGGTGCCGAAATCGTCGATCGACAGGCTCACCCCCAGCGCTTTCATGCTGTGCAGCAATTCCACGGCCTGGGTGGTGTCGTTCATGAACAGGCTTTCCGTCAATTCGATTTCCAGGCAATCGGGCGCCAGGCCGGTATCGCCCAGCACGGCGTCGATCTCGGCCAGCAGCTTGGGGGCGCCGAACTGGCGCGCCGACAGGTTCACGGCCACCCGCAGCCGGCCCAGGCCGGCTTCCTGCCAGGCCTTGTTCTGGGCGCAGGCGGTGCGCATGACCCAGGCCCCGATCGGCACGATCAGGCCGGTTTCCTCGGCCACCGAGATGAAGCGCAGCGGCGAGACCACGCCCAGTTCCGGGTGCTGCCAGCGGATCAGCGCTTCCATGCCCACGATCTGGCCGCTGGCCAGGTTCACCTGGGGCTGGTAGTGGAGCAGGAATTCATTGCGCTCGAGGGCATTGCGCAGCGCGCTTTCGATGCGCACCCGCTCCATGGCTTCCTCGTTCATGGCCGGGGTGTAGAACTGGAAATTGTTGCGGCCCAGCTTCTTGGCGCGGTACATGGCGATGTCGGCGTGCTCGATCAGGCTGTCGGCGGCGGTGCCGTCGGTCGGGTAGGCCGCCACCCCGATGCTGCAGGTGACGAAGAATTCCTTGCTGCCCAACATGACCGGCTGGGCCACGGCATCCATCAGGCGCTGCACGATTTCGGGCGACAGGCGTTCGTCGTCGTGCTCGGTGAGGATGACCACGAATTCGTCGCCCGACAGGCGCGCCACGGTATCGGTGTCGCGCAGGGCCGAGCGCAGGCGCGCCGCGATCGTCATCAGGAGCACGTCGCCGGCCTTGTGGCCCATGCTGTCGTTGACGAACTTGAAGCGGTCCAGGTCGATCAGCATGACCCACACCGTGTGGCTGGTGCGCACCGAATAGGCGACCGCCTGCGACAGGCGGTCCTGCAGCAGGCTGCGGTTGGGCAGGCCGGTGAGCACGTCGTGCTGGGCGATGTGGACGATGCGCTGCTCGGTCAGCTTGCGTGCGGTGATGTCGGTGCCGGTGCCGTGGTAGCCGGTAAAGGTGCCGTGTTCGTCGAACACCGGTTCGCCATTGATGCTGAACCAGCGCGTGTCGCCCACCGCGTCGCGGGTGGCGTATTCGAGGTCGGTGAACGGTTCGCGCGCGGCTAGCCTGGCCATGTGGGCTTCGCCCCAGCCGCTCCCGGCCATGGCGGGAATCAGTTCCCAGCGCGTGCGCCCGATCATCGCTTCCGGATCGACTCCGCCTTTTTCATAGATGCCGCCGGTGATGCTGGTGTAGCGCAGCTGGGCGTCCTGCTCCCAGTACCAGTCGGACGACATCGACACCAGGTGGCGGAAGCGCTGTTCGCTCGCCTGCAGGGCTTTTTCGGTGCGGCGGCGCGCGGCCACGTCGTCGATCAGGCGCTGGTTCGACAGTTTCAAATCGGCCGTGCGTTCGTTGACCAGGAGCTGGACCCGGCGCGAACGCTGCACCAGGGTTTGCACGAAGGCCGTCACCAGCAGCGTGAACAGGGTGCCGCCCAGCAGGGTCGAGAGCGAACCGAGATGGTCGGCCAGGAAGGGGCGCGGGGCGGCGCTGACGGCCACGTGCCAGGGCTGGTTGGCCACGCGCAGGGTGGTGAACTGGCGGTCGGCGAAATACAGGCCGAGGCGCTGGCCCAGCAACTGGCCGACGGTGAAGGTGCGCGGCGCCGGGGCCAGTTCGGCATTCGCGCTGGCGTACACCTGGCGCGCCTGGTCGCTGCGGTCGCTGACGAACACCGACAGGATCACGCCGCTGTCTTCCTGCAGGTCGCCGCCGTCGAGGATTTTCTGGACCAGGGCGCCGGCCCGGATGATGGCCGCGGTATCGCCCACCAGGGCGGCGCGCCGCTGTTCCGGGGTGGCGATGGGGGCGCCGGGGCGGTACACCGGCATGATCACTTCGAAGCCGCTGTGCGACTTGCTGTCCTGGGCCAGGGTCAACAGCCCCGTGGCGGCGGCGCGGCCGTCGAAGGCGGCCTGGTACAGGGCCGCCATGACGGTGGTGTTTTCGGCCACGTTCAGGCCGAAGGCCGGTTCATTGCCCTGCATCGGTTCGAGGTAGTCGACGATGCTGTACAGGCTGCGCTCGGGGGCCGGGCGGCTGCCTTGCGGGCTCATTTCGGTAAACCGGGTGCCCGGCACGATGGCCGCCAGTTCGGCCTCGACGGCGGCCCGTTCGGGGTGGCGCACCAGGCGGTGGTAATTGAAGGCCTGGATGAAGGGATAGCGCGCCAGCAGGGGGCGCGTGAAGTCATGGAACTGGGCGCGCGAGACCGGCTGGACGGTGGTAAACAGCTGGTTGGTCACGGTCAGCACTTCGACCGCCTCGTCCAGGCCGCGCTTGATGGCGGCCACGCGCACGGCGGCGCGCTGCTGGAAGCCGAGCGTCATCTTCTCGTATTCGAGGCGGCTGACGGCCACGAACAGCAGGGTCGTCGCGGCCAGGCCGCCGGCCAGCGTGAGTGTCGCCGCGACGGACAATGAGAAGGGCAGGCGGCGACGCGGCATGCGGTGGATCCTTGTATAAATGGACGCCCAGTGTGTCATGAAAACGGGAAGATCCGCAAATGAATTGCAAACAGGCAACAGTAAAAAGGGAATTAATGTTGCTTTTTGGCATTAGCGACGCGCGAGCCATGCGATCAGGCAGCTTACCAAAAGGCGGTTCAGGACGCCGTTCCCCAGGCCCTGGCGGCGCGCCACGCGGCGCTGCAGGCGCCCGGCGCGGCCGCCGTCGCTGCCGGGAGCGGCCTTGACGGCGAACAGGATGCGGTTGTTGCCGGCCACCCGGTCGAACCAGCACAGGCGCCGGTCGAACATCAGGTCCAGGCGCGCATGCATGCGGCCGTACTGGGGGTCGTAGCTGAAGATATTGGCCACCAGCACGCCGCCCTGCTGCAGGGCGCGCCGGCAATCGCCATAGAAGCGGGCGCTGCCCAGGGCCGGGGGCAGGCCGGCCGCGTCGAAGCCGTCCACCACCAGCACGTCGCAACTGTCGGGGGCGCCGGCTAGCCAGCGGGCGGCGTCGGCATGCACCACCCGGAAGCGCGCGTCGTCGGGCGGCACGGCAAACTGCGCGCGCAGGGCGATCACGTCGGCGCGCAGTTCGAGCACGGTGATGCGGGCATCGGGGAAGTGGCGGTAGCAGAACTTGGCCAGCGAGCCGCCGCCCAGGCCGACCATGACGATGTGGCGCGGGCGCGGCACGAACAGGGCGAAACACATCATGGCGCGCGTGTAGGCCAGCATCAGGCGGGTGGGATGGGTGAGCAGCATGTCGCTCTGGACATTGCCCTCCATGAACTCCAGCGTGCGGCGCCGGCCGCGGGTCCGGACCAGCGGCGGCGGGCAGGCGGTCGGCAGGCGGGGGCGCGAAGTGCGTGGCGGCATGGCGCCAGTATAGCGCGGCGCACGCATACCTTGTTGCGGGGCAGGTGTTTCTGATAAGCTGACCGGACGACACGGAGAAGACTATGTTCCTAGACCATCCCACCATCACCGCCACCAACAGCCTCACGGAACCGGACCGCATCGAGCGGCTCACGCGCGTGTACGGTTATGTGGTGGCCGTGGCCGACCTGGCCGGACGCGCGACCGGTTTCATCGAAAAATTCACCCAGCTGCATGACCACAAGGGGACCCTGATCGTGTTCTGGAACGAAGCGCCGACCGAAGAGGAAAAATTCTTCTTCGTCCAGGCCTGGGCCAGCAAGGTCGGCGATGGCAGCAGCAACGTCGAACACGAAATCTGACGCCGCCCCCCTTGATGGATATCACCACCATGGTGCTGGCGCTGGCGCTGGGCAATCTGTCCCTGTGCGCGGCCCTGTTTTTCTTCGAATATGACGGCAGGAAGTCCCTGACCCTGTCGACCTGGAGCCTGGCGCGCCAGTGCCAGGCGGCGGCCTGGCTGCTGCTCTACCTGCGCGCCAGCGGCGTGGTGCCCGACCCGGTCTCGATCCCGGCCGGCTACGCGGTGCTGTTCGCCGGCGTGGCGCTGGAAGCGGGCGCCGGCTGGGAAGCGGCGGGGCGCAGCGGCTGGCGCCGCATCACCTATCCGCTGCTGGGGCTGGCGATCGCCCTGTTCCTGGCCTGCTACTTCATCGATGAGATGGGCATGCGGGTGGTGGCCGCGGCCCTGATCCTGGGCGGCTTCTACCTGTCGGGCGCGGCCGCGCTGGCGCTGGGCTGGCGCACGGCGTCCATGCTGCGCCGCTTCCTGGTCATCGCCACCGTGCTGCTGGCGCTGCTGGTGGCCGCGCGCGGGGTGCTGGTGCTGGCCATGCCGGAAGGCTGGGGCTGGCTGTCGAACGGCATGCTGCAAAGCCTGTCCCTGGGCGCCTTCTACATGCTGATGCTGCTGGGCGGCTTCGGCTACCTGCTGCTCGCGCGCGAACAGCTCACGGGCGAACTGGCGCGCCTGGAAATGGTCGATCCGCAGACCGAAGTGCCGAACCGGCGCGCCTTCTTCGACAAGCTGGCGCCCTGGCTGGCGCTGGCGCGCCGTCCCGGCGTGCCGACCGCGCTGGTGATGATCGACTTCGACCAGTTCAAGCGCGTCAACGACAGCTACGGCCATCCGGCCGGCGACAGCGTGCTGCGCGCCATGGTGGCGGTCTGCCAGAAGCAGCTGCGCGACAGCGACCAGATGGGGCGCCTGGTGGGGGTGGAATTTGCCTTGCTGCTGCCGCGCACCGGCCTGGCCGAAGCGATGCTGGTGGCCGAGCGCATCCGCGCGGCCATCGAAGCGGCGCCGGTCAAGACCGAGCGCGCCATGATTTCCATGACGGCCAGCTTCGGCGTGACCGTGATCTTCCCGGACGACAGTTCGGTGAGCCTGTTCAAGCGGGCCGACGAAGCGCTGCAGCTTGCCAAGGCGGCGGGCCGCAACCGGGTGGTGGAGGCGGCCACGCCGGCCGCGATCGTGTAGGCGGTCATAACGGCGTCACATTCTTCGGCTACCGTCAGCGATTTCGCTTGCCGCTACGTCGTCCCCGCGCAGGCGGGGACCCATGGCACCTATGAGCAGTGGTGCCATGGATCCACGCCTGCGCGGGGACGACGTGGGAGGCGGGCGATCTCACAGCCGGAGTCCAGCCTTCATGTTAACGATTGAAAAAGAGGCGACGATGTACGCTGCCGTGGACCTGGGGTCCAACAGTTTCCGCCTTCATATAGGCAAGCACGACGGAGAAGCGATCCGCGTCCTGAAAAGCATGCGCGAACCGATCCGCCTGGCCGCCGGCCTGGACGCCAGGGGTTGCCTGACCGAGGCGGCCATGCAGTCGGCGCTCGCTTGCCTGCACAGCTTTCGCGCCGCGCTGTCGGGCTACCGGCTCGACGCGGTGCGCGTGGTGGCCACGTCCACCCTGCGCGTGGCCAGGAACAGCGCCGCTTTCCTGCCGCTGGCCGAACAGGCGATCGGCTATCCGATCGAAATCATCTCCGGCGAGGAAGAAGGGCGCCTGATCTACATGGGCGTGGCCAGCGCGCTGGCCAGCAGCGCCGAACGGCGCCTGGTGATCGATATCGGCGGCGGCTCGACCGAGCTGATACTGGGCCACGGGAGCGAGATCGAACGGGTCGAATCGTTCTCCATCGGCACTGTCAAGCAAAGCCTGTCCTTCTTCGTCGGCGGCCGTGTCGACGCCGTGTCCTATGAAGCGGCCATCCTGTCGGCGCGCAGCCATTTCGAGGATGCCGCGGCCCACTACCACCGCGAACACTGGCGCTGCGCCTACGGTTCGTCCGGCACGGCGCGCGCCATCGCCGACATCATCGTTCGCAACGACCTGGGCGACGGGCGCATGACGGCGGCCAGCCTGGACGCGCTCAAGCAGCGCTTCATCGCATTCGGCCAGGTCGCGAAAATCGACATGCCGGGCTTGCGGCCCGACCGCGCCGGCACCATCATCGGCGGCCTGGCGATCCTGATCGCGCTGGTGCGCGAGCTCGATATCGCGCTGGTCAACCCGGTCGAAGCGGGTTTGCGCATGGGCGTCATGTGGGACCTGTACCTGCGCTCCATGCAGCGCGACCGGCGCGAACAGTCGGTGGCCGCGGTGGCGCGCAAATTCCATGTCGACGAGACGCGCGCCGCGCGCGTGGCGCAGCAGACCGGGGCCCTGTATGCCCAGCTCAAGCCGGCCGGCGACGCCTTCGTGCGCCCGCTGCAATGGAGCGCGCTGCTTCATGAAATGGGCATGGTGGTGTCGCAGACGGGCTACCACAAGCATGCCGCCTACATGATCGAGAACGCCGACCTGCCGGGCTTTACCACCCGCGAGCAGAAAGTGATGGGCAAGCTGATCCTGGCGCAGAAGGGCAACCTGCGCAAGGTGGCCGAGGGCCTCACCGATCCCGATTTCGCCAAGGCGGTGCTGGCCCTGCGCATGGCCATCCTGCTGATGCATGCGCGCCTCGATACCGAAGCGGGCGAACTGCGCCTGAAAATGAAGAGCCGCATCGAACTCGATATCCGGCGCGACTGGGTGGCCAGCCATCCCACGCTGTCCTACTGGATCGAGAAGGAGCAGGAATGGTGGGACGAGGTCGGGGTCGATTTCAGCGTGCGGACCAGCGCCTGAGCCCGGGCCATCCTCGGCCCCCGTTTGTCCCGCTGCGGCCCCCTCAGGCATCCTGTCTCGTTTCACGTCTGGTCCTGTCTCGTTTGGCGGGCACCCGTGCTTTTGGTCAATTTTCAGCGTCGAACGAGGCGAAACGAGACATAAAAGCGACAGGACGCTTGAGGGGGCGGCCGCTTGCACCCTCCCGCGCACCCTCCCGCGCCGCCCGGCAAGCTTGCCTGGCCGCTTGCTTGTTCTCCTGAGTATTTATTCTGCCCATCGCCGTTTTCTGATGGCATACTTGGCATGCCTGATCCCGGTACGGCGATGACAGAAAAATCATAGAGGAGACTTTGATTCAGGCTCTTGCAGGCTACAGTGTCGCGCACACGCTGCGCGAGGACGACGACTTCGCGCTGCTGCGCGCCACGCGCGATGCCGATCGCCTTCCCGTGCTGCTGCTGGCCGCCCGCCACGAGCGCCAGGCCGCCCTGGCGCGGCTCGAACACGAATATGCCTTGCGCGCCGAACTCGATGGCGCCTGGGCCGCCCGGCCGCTGGCGCTGGCGCGCGGCGAGCGCACCAGCGTGCTGGTGCTGGCCGACGACGGCGCCGCGCCGCTGCGCCTGGTGCCCGGCGAAGCGCTGCCGCTGGCCCAGGTCCTGCACCTGGGCGCCGCCATCGCGCTGTCCCTGTCCGAACTGCACCGGCGCGACATCGTCCACAAGGATTTGCAGCCGGCCCACCTCCTGGTCGCGCAGGGCGGCGCGCACGTGCGCCTGACCGGCTTCGGCATCGCCGAGCGCCTGCGCCCGCTGCCGCACCCGCCCGAAAGCCGGATCAGCGGCAGCTTCGCCTACATGGCGCCGGAACAGACCGGCCGCATGAACCGCGCGGTCGATACCCGCAGCGACCTGTATGCGCTGGGGGTGATCCTGTACCAGCTGCTGACCGGCCACCTGCCGTTCACCGCGCTCGACCCCATGCAGTGGATCCACTGCCACGTGGCGCGCCCGCCGGCGCCGCCCGTCGAACGCCATCCCGGCGCCGACCCGGCCTGCGCCGCCATCGTCATGAAGCTGCTGGCCAAGAGCGCCGAGCAGCGCTACCAGACCGCGGCCGGCCTGGTGGCCGACCTGCAGCATTGCCTGGCCGCGCTGGCCGCGCACGGCTGCATCGCCCCGTTCCCGCTGGCTTGCCACGATGGCGCGGCGCGCCTGCAGATTCCCGGAGTCCTGGTCGGCCGCGCGGCCCAGGTGGCGGCGCTGGAAGAGGCGCTGCAGGCCGCGCGCAACGGCGCCGCCCCGGAACTGGTGCTGGTGTCGGGCAATGCCGGCACCGGCAAGTCGGCCCTGCTGGCGGCGCTCCAGCTGTCGGCCTCGCAACAGGGCGCGCTGGTGGTGGCCGGCAAATTCGAACAGCAGCAGCGCGACATTCCCTACGCCGCGCTGGCCGGCGCCTTCCAGAAGCTGGTGCGCCAGAAACTGGGCCAGCCCGAGTCCGCGCTGGCGGCCTGGCGCGACAGGCTGCTGGCCGCCCTCGGCCCGAATGCCGCGCTGATGATCACCCTGGTGCCCGAACTGCGCTTCGTGACCGGCGCCCGGGATGCGCCGCCGGCCCTGCCTCCGCTCGAAGCCCAGGGCCGCCTGCACCTGGTGTTCCGCCAGTTCCTCCAGGCGCTGGCCGGCCCCGACAGCGTGCTGCTGCTGGTCCTCGACGACCTGCACTGGATCGATGCGGCCAGCCTGAAATTGCTGTCGCACCTGGCCGGCCATGCCGACCTGCGGCGCGTGCTGGTGGTGGGCGCCTTCCGCGCCAGCGAAGTGGGGGCCGGCCATCCGCTGGCCGGCACCGGGGACGCGCTGCGCCGGCGCGGCGCGGGCCTGCGCCAGGTGCTGCTGCAGCCGCTGGCGCGCCAGGACGCGGCCGAACTGGTGGCCGCCGCCCTCGATTGCGCGCCCGCCGCCTGCCATGCGCTGGCCGAGCTGGTGTTCGCCAAGAGCGCCGGCAATCCCTTCTTCACGCTCCAGTTCCTGACCCGCCTGGCCGAAAGCGGCTTGCTGCGCTTCGAGCACGGGAGCGGGCGCTGGCAGTGGGACGCGTCGGCCATCGGCGCCAAGGAATTCTCCGACAACGTGGTCGACCTGATGATCGCGCGCCTGCAGCAGCTGCCCTACGCGACCCTGGAGATGGTCAAGCTGCTCGCCTGCGTGGGCCACGATGCCTCGCTCGATACCATCGCCCTGGTGTCGGGCATGTCGCCGCAGGAAACCGACGAATGCCTGTGGCCGGCCGCGCGCCTGGGCCTGGTCATGCGCGAGCCGGGCGCCTACCGCTTCATGCACGACCGGGTGCAGGAGGGCGCCTATTCCCTGATCGCGCGCGCCAGCCTGGCCGAGCGCCACCTGCACATCGGCCGCCTGCTGATGGCGGCCATGGGGCCCGAACCCCAGGACAAGCAGCTGTTCGGCGTGGCCAGCCACCTGAACCGCGCGCGCGCGGCCATCGTGGAGCCGGCCGAATTGCGCGCCCTGGCGCGCCTCAATTGCCAGGCCGGCGCCCGTGCCCGCGCCGCCGTGGCCTACGACGCGGCGCGCCATTATTTCGAGCAGGCCGCCGGCATCACCCCGGCCACCGACTGGCAGGACGACTACGAGGCCGCCTTCGCGCTGCATGCGGCGCTGGCCGAATGCGAATACCTGTGCGGCAACCTGGAACGCGCCGACCACCTGTTCGTGCTGCTGGCCGAACATGCCCGCACCCGCCTGGAACAGGGCAGGGTGGCGCAGATGCAGCTGGCGCTGTACCAGGTGTGGGGCCGTTTCGACCACGCCTGCAAGGTGGCGCTCGATGCGCTCGACCTGTTCGGCGTCACCTTCCCGGACGCCGAACCGGGCATTGGCGCGGCGCTGGCGGCCGAACGCGAAGCGGTGGCGCGCAACATGGCCGGGCGCGCGATCGCGGACCTGGACGGCGAACCGGTGAGCGCGGACCCGGAGATCGGCATCGTCAACGATCTGTTTTCCGACATGGGGTCCTCGGTATTTTCGGCCCGCCCCGAACTGTATTCGCTGCTGGCCGTGAAGGCGCTCAATTTCACGCTGCGTTTCGGCAGCACCGACACCACCTGCATGACCTATTCGCGCTACGCCATCCTGCTGGTGTCGCTGGGCGCGATTCCCGACGCCTTCGCCTTTTCCGCGCTGGCCATGAAGATGGCGGCGCGCACGCCCGGTTCGCGCCGCGTCGGGCGCCTCGCTTTCGTGCACGGGGCCTATGTCCATTCCTGGCGCGCCCACATGGCCGACAGCGTGCCGCTGCTCGAGCAAGCCTTCCAGTCCTGCCAGGAGGCGGGCGACTTGCCGCATGCCGGCTACGCGGCCCATATCGCGACCTGGAATGCCTTCGAGTCCGGCGCGCCGCTGGCCGATGTGCAGCGCCGCGCGCGTTCCTGCCAGGCGTTCGCGCGCCAGCAGCACAACGACGTGCTGATGCAGCTGCTGCGCTGCTACGAGCAGCTGACCCTGTGCCTGCAGGGCGCCACCGGCGAAGCGGGCAGTTTCGACGACCAGCATTTCCGCGCCGACGAGGCGCTGGCGCTGATGGACAAGGCCAGCTTCGGCGCGGCGCGCGCGCGCTTTCACCTGATGCGCCAGATCGCCGCCTTCTCGTTCGGCCACTACGACGAAGCCTTGCGCGCCGCCCGCGCGGCCGCCGCCGACCAGCATTTCTTCCTGGCCTCGGTCAATGAATCGACCCACCATTTCTTCCATGCGCTGACCCTGTGCGCGCTGTACCCGGGCGCCTCGCGCGAAACCCAGGTGCAGTTTTCGGCACTGCTGCAGGACCAGCAGGAACGGCTGCGGGGCTGGGCCGGGCATTGCCCCGCCAATTTCGACAACCGCTACCTGCTGGTGTCGGCCGAGATGGCGCGCATCAAGGGACGCGACATGGAAGCGATGCGCGCCTACGATGCGGCGATCGCGTCCAGCCGGGCCGGGGGCTTCGTCCAGAACGAGGCCCTGGCGGGCGAACTGGCGGCCAGCTTCTACCGCACGCGCGGCTTCGACAAGATCGCCGTGGCCTATGCGCGCGATGCGCTGGCCGCCTTCGCGCGCTGGGGCGCCCTGGGCAAGGTGCGCGACCTGGAACGCCAGTTCCACGGCCAGCTGGCGGTCGCGCCGGCCGGCCCCCTGGCCGCTCCCGATGCGATCGACCTGCTGGCGGCGCTGCGCGCCTCGCAGGCCGTCTCGGGCGCCATCGAAATCACGGCCCTGGTCGAAACGCTGCTGCGCATCGTGATCGAAACGGCCGGCGCCGGGCGCGGCCTGCTGCTGCTCCCGGGCGCCGACGGCATGCGCCTGGCCGCCGAAGCGGTGCTGGCCGACAGCGGGGTGCTGGTCGAGGCGCGCGATGCGCCGGCCACGGACGCCAGGATGCCCGCATCGCTGCTGCAGTTCGTGCTGCGCACGCGCGAATCGGTGCTGCTCGACGACGCCGTCGCCAGCGCCCAGTTCTGCGACGATCCCTATGTGCGCCAGGATGGGCCGCGCTCGGCCCTGTGCCTGCCCCTGCTGCGCCAGGGCGAGCTGGCCGGCGCGCTGTACCTGGAAAATACCCTGGCCCCCGGCCTGTTCACACCGGCCCGCCTGCAGGTGCTCGAGCTGCTGGCCTCGCAGGCCGCCATTTCGCTGGAAAACGCGCGCCTGTACCATGCGGTGAGCCAGGAAAACGCGGAACGCCGGCGCGCCGAGGAAGCCAGCCTGGCCAAGTCGCGCATGCTGGCCGACATCAGCCACGAGATCCGCACTCCCATGGGCGCCATCACCGGCATGTCCTACCTGGCCCTGCGCACCGCGCTCGATCCGGAGCAGCGCGATTACGTCAGCAAGATCCACCGCGCCTCGCAATCGCTGATGCAGATCATCAACGACGTGCTCGACTTCACCAAGATCGAGGCCGGCAAGATGCGCATCGAGGCGGTCGCCTTCGCGCTCGAGGAGCTGATGGCCGACGTGCACGCCGTGACCGCCCAGCGCGCGGCCGCCAAGGGCCTCGACCTGCGCATCGCGCTCGGCGCCGGCCTGCCGCGCCACCTGCTGGGCGATCCGCTGCGCATCGGCCAGGTGCTGATCAACCTGGTCAACAATGCCGTCACCTTCACCGCCAGCGGCAGCGTGCAGCTGGCGGTCCAGCTGGTCGGGCGCGACGATGGCGTGGCCGGCCTGCGCTTTTCCGTCACCGACAGCGGGATCGGCATCAGCCCGGCGCAGGCGGCGGCCCTGTTCCAGCCCTTCACCCAGGCCGAGGACGGCACCGCGCGCAAGCATGGCGGTTCCGGCCTGGGCCTGGCCATTTCCCAGGACCTGGTGCAGCGCATGGGCGGGCGCATCGAGCTCGCGTCCAGGCCGGGCGCGGGCGCCTGCTTCTTCTTCCAGCTCGACCTGGCCTGCACCGAGCCGCCCGAGGCCGGTACCGGCGGCGGCGCCACGCCGGCCAGTGCGCCGGCCGGGGAGGCCGCAGCGCCGGCAAAGGCGTCGGCCGGGGACGACGCTGCGGCGCGCGCGGCCTGCCTGCGCCTGCTGGCCCTGCTGGACGACTTCAGCGGCGACACCAACGACTATTTCGCGGGCGTGCGCGAGCTGCTGGGCGCCTTGTTCGACGGCGCCGAACTGGCGCGCCTGGCCGCCCATATCGACAATTACCGCTTCGACGAGGCGCGCAAGCTGCTGGCGTTGCATGCCTGAGGAAAAATCTGATGATTATTGCCACAGATCAGTGTTTTTTTCATACACTACAACTTTGCGAGGGGAAGGAATGGGCCGTCACGTAAGCGTCAACAGGGGCATCGCCGCACTGCTGTGCGTGCTGGCCTGCGCGCCGGCCGCCGCCAGGGACACCATCACGCTTTGTTTCGAACGCCAGGAAGTGCTGCCCTGGCGCACCCTGACCGGCGGCGGCCTCAATTTCGAACTCCTCAACCAGGTCGCCACGCGCCTGGGCATCACCTTCGAATACCAGAGCATGCCGTGGAAACGCTGCCTCGAACAGCTCAAGGCCAATGAGGTGGGCGGCGCCTTCGCCGTCAGCTTCGCCCAGAGCCGGCTGGCGCTGGGCGCCTACCCCGGCGGCAGCGTCGCCGATCCCGACAAGCGCATGCACGTGGACCGCTATGTCCTGATGCGCAAGAAGGGCGGGCGCATCGACTGGGACGGCAAGGCGATCAGCAATGTCGACGGCGCCGTCGGCTTCCAGCTGGGCTATTCGGTCGGCGAATTCTTGCGCGGCATGAAGGTCCCGGTCGACGAGGGCAGCCAGCGCGCCAGCGAACTGGCCCAGAAACTGATCGCCGGGCGCCTGTCCGGCGCGGCCCTGGGCGGGGGCGACGCCGCCAACCTGATGAACGGCCCGCTCGCCTCCCAGCTCGAAGTGCTGCCGGCGCCGCTGATCGAAAAGCCTTATTACCTGGTGCTCTCGCACGCCCTGGTCGGATCCAATCCGCAGCTGGCCGAGCGCATCTGGAAAGGGGTGGAAGAAGCCCGCAACAGCGCTGCCTACCGCAAGCTGCTGCGCGACGCCGGCGGAGGGCATCATTGACCCGATCCATTCCGTGCAGCTCGACCCCGACCTGGACGGGCCGGGCCTGTTCGGCCGCATCGCCCAGGAATGGAACCGCAACATCGTGTTCCGCCTCGGGGCCGGCATCATCCTGGCCGTGGCCCTGGTCACCGGGGTGTACACCACCTATGTGATGCAGTCGCTGCGCGCGGCCGCCTCGGCGCGCCTGGAAGAACGGGTCGAGCGCTTCGCCTCGGTGCTCTCGCACGCGCTGGCGCGCCCCCTGTTCGACATCAACAGCGCCGCCGTCTCGTCGGTGGTCGATGCGCTCGGCGCCACGCCCGAAGTGCTGATGCTGCGCGTGATCGCCCCCAACGGCACCGTGCTGGCCACGCTCGGCACGCTCGAACGCGATACCGGCAACGCGATCCGGGTCGAACGGGCCATCAGCTACACCGACGGCAACCGCAATTATCCGGTCGGCTCGATCGAGCTGGCCTATTCGCGCCAGCAGATCGACCAGGACTTGCAGCGTCAGATCCTGCACACGGCCACCGCCAACCTGCTGCTGACGCTGGCCATCGTGATCTGCATCTTCCTGGTCGGGCGCAAGGTGGCGCGCCCCTTCGAGGATATCCAGGATGCGCTGGAAAAGCTGGCGCGCGGCGAAACCGACATCGCGCTGTCGGGCATCGGCCGGCGCGACCAGATCGGCCGCCTGTCGCTGGCGGTGCGCAGCTTCCGCGACACCCTGACGCGCTTGCGCAAGGCCGAACTGGCCACCACGGGCCTGCTGGACGAGAAAAGCCGCATGGTCGACCGCCTGAACGCGATTTTCGAAGGCACCAACGATGCCCTGATGCTGCTCACCGAGGAAGGCTTCTTCGACTGCAACCGCCATACCCTGGCCATGTTCGGCATGCCCAGCAAGGAAGCCTTCGTGCAGTGCCATCCGTCGACGCTGTCGCCGCCGCAGCAGGCCGACGGCGCCGATTCCTTCACCGCCGCCAACGAACGCATCAACCAGGCCCTGCAGCGCGGCCAGGCCCGTTTCGAATGGATCCACCGGCGCGCCGACGGCAGCGATTTTCCGGCCGAGGTGCTGCTCTCGGCCTTCGACTACGGCGGGCGCCAGGTGCTGCAGGCCACGGTGCGCGACATCACGGCGCGCAAGGTCATCGAGCAGCAGCTGCTGCACCTGAACGACGACCTGGAACAGAAGATCGCCGCGCGTACCCAGGAGCTGACCAGCTCCATCCGCGCCGCCCGCGACAGCCAGGAAAAGCTGCAAGCCATCGTCGACACCGCGCTCGACGCCGTGGTGCGGATGGATCGCGCGGGCCTGATCGTCGGCTGGAACACCCAGGCCGAAAAAATCTTCGGCTGGACCCGCGAAGAGGCGCTCGGCCAGCCGCTCGACATGACCATCATTCCGGTGCGCTACCGCGAGGCGCACCGCCACGGCATGCGCCGTTTCGTCGGCAGCGGCAGCGGCGCGGTGCTCGATACCCGCATCGAGATCTTCGGCCTGCGCCGCAGCGGCGAGGAATTCCCGATCGAACTGGCCATCACCCAGGTCAGCATGGCCGACCAGTCGAGCTATGAATTCTGTTCCTTCATCCGCGACATTTCGGAGCGGCGCGAACGCGAACAGTCGCTGATGGCGGCCAATGTGCGGGCCGAGGCGGCCAACGTGGCCAAGTCCGAATTCCTGGCCAACATGAGCCATGAAATCCGCACCCCGATGAGCGCCATCATCGGCATGGCCTACCTGGCCCTGCGCACCGACCTCAATCCCAAGCAGCACGACTACGTGGGCAAGATCCACCGCGCCGCGCTCTCGCTGCTGGGCATCATCAACGATATCCTCGACTTTTCCAAGATCGAGGCCGGCAAGCTCGATGTCGAGGAGATTCCCTTCTTCCTCGACGATGTGCTGGCCAACGTGGCCTCGGTGACCAGCCAGAAGGCGGCCGACAAGCAGCTCGAATACCTGTTCCACGTGCCGCACACGATTCCGCGCCACCTGGTGGGCGACCCGCTGCGCCTGGGCCAGGTGCTGATCAACCTGGTCAACAACGCGGTCAAGTTTACCGAGTCCGGCGAACTGGAACTGGCCTGCACCCGCATCGAGGGCGCCGCGCACGGCAAGGTGGGACTGCGCTTTTCGGTGCGCGACACCGGCATCGGCATGAGCGAACAGCAGAAGGCCAAGCTGTTCCGCGCCTTCAGCCAGGCCAACGGCTCGACCACGCGCGAATACGGCGGCACCGGCCTGGGCCTGTCGATTTCGCAGCAGCTCGTCGAGCTGATGGGCGGCGCCATCCACGTGGCCACCGAGCCGGGACGCGGTTCGACCTTCCATTTCGACCTCGAATTCGCCTTGTCCGGCCTGCCGGAGCGAGTCACCGTGATGCCGGCCGCCCTGAACGGCGCCCACGTGCTGCTGGTGGACGATTCGACCATCGCGCTCGACATCCTGGTCGAAGCCCTGGCCGAACTGCCGCTGCGGGTCGACACCGCCGCCAGCGGGGCGGAGGCGGAAAGCGCGATCCTGGCCGCCGACGCCAACGGCGACCCTTACCGCCTGGTGCTGACCGACTGGCAGATGCCGGGCATGGACGGCATCGAGCTGGCGCGCCGCATCGGCGCCAACCACGCGCTCTCCGCAGCCCCGGCCACGGTGCTGGTGACCGCCTTCGGACGCGAGGAAGTGCAGCACCAGGCGGAAGCCGCCGGCATCATCGGCTTCCTGTTCAAGCCGATCGGCCAGTCGGTGCTGGTCGATACCCTCATTTCCCTGTTCGCACCAAGCGGCGACGCGGCCGGCACGATGGATGTGGCCAGCCCGCGCGAGTACGCGGTCAAGGTGCTGCTGGTCGAGGACAACCAGGTCAACCAGCAGATCGCCGTCGAACTGATGGCGGTGCAGGGCATCGCCGTCGACATCGCCAATACCGGCCACCAGGCGCTCGAAAAACTGATGATCGCCGGCCCGGAAGGCTATGGCCTGATCCTGATGGACCTGGAGATGCCCCAGCTCGACGGCCACGCCACCACCATCGAAGTGCGCAAGGATCCGCGCTTTAACGGCGTGCCGATCATCGCCATGACCGCGCACGCGCTGTCGGAAATCCGCGAGCGCTGCCTGCGCGAGGGCATGCAGGACTACATCACCAAGCCGGTCGATCCGGAAAAGCTGTACGGCACCCTGGCGCGCTGGCTGGGCCATGCGATGCCGGCCCGGGTCCCGCTGCCGGCGCGCGAGTCGGCCGTCATGCCGGTCCTGGCCGGCATCGATTCGGCCCTGGGCCTGCGCCATGTGGCCGGCAACAGCACGCTCTACCTGCAGCTGCTGGACCGCTTCCGCGCCTCTCAGCGCAGCGCCGCCGACGAAATCCGCAACGACTTCGAAGCCGGCCGCCATGACGCGGCCTGCAAGCGGGCCCATACCCTGCGCGGCGTGGCCGGCAATATCGGCGCGCGCGACCTGCAGGCCATGGCCCAGGCGGTCGAGGAAAGCCTGCGCGGCGAATTGCAGGAACCGGTCAAGATGGCCCAGCGCATCGCCAGCCTGGAGTCCACCCTGGCCGCCGCCCTCCATGCGCTGGACCGCTACTTCGCCGGCGACGCCGGGCGCACGCTGCCCGAACAGGCCGGCGCCCATGCCGACAGCGCCGAACAGGCGCTGCTGCACCTGCAGGCGCTGCTGGCCGAGTTCTCGGGCGACACCACCGACTACTTCGACGCCGTGCGCGCACGCCTGGCCTCGGTGCTGGACGCGGCCACGCTCGAACGCCTGGCCACCCACCTGTCCAAATACGAATTCGAGGAAGCCAGGAGCCTGCTGCTCGACCTGGCCGCCGCGCCCCCATCACCCCTTCCGGAAGCACTATGAACGCACCCAGCAAAGACCGGCAGACCATCCTGATCGTCGACGACACGCCCGACAACATCATGCTGCTCTCGCGCCTGTTGAAGGATAAATACCACACCAAGGTCGCCACCAACGGCACCACGGCGCTGCAGATCGCCAATGCCACGCCCGGCCTGGACCTGATCCTGCTGGACGTGATGATGCCCGGCGTGGACGGCTACGAAACGTGCCGCCAGCTCAAGGCCGACCCGAAGACGGCCGACATCCCGGTCATCTTCCTGACCGCGAAAAGCCAGGTCGAGGACGAAGCCATGGGCCTGACCCTGGGCGCGGTCGACTACCTGACCAAGCCGATCAGCCCGCCCATCCTGTTCGCGCGCGTGGCGACCCAGCTGACGCTGGCGCGCGCGCGCCGCCAGCTGCAGGACCAGAACGAAAACCTGGAACGCATCGTCAGCGAACGCACCGCCCAGCTGACCCTGATGCAGGACGCCACCATCATGGCCATGGCCTCGATGGCGGAAACGCGCGACAACGAGACCGGCAACCATATCCGGCGCACCCAGAACTATGTGCGCACCCTGGCCCTGCGGCTGCAGCATCACCCGCGCTTCGCGGCCGAACTGACGGACGAGAACATCCTCCTGCTGTACAAGTCGGCGCCGCTGCACGACATCGGCAAGGTGGGCATCCCGGACCGCATCCTGCTCAAGCCCGGCAAGCTCGATCGCGACGAATTCGAGATCATGAAGCTGCACGCGGTGTACGGGCGCGACACCATCATGCTGGTTGAAAAACACCTCGGCGGCAGCAACAGCTTCCTGATGTTCGCGCGCCAGATCGCCCATTCGCACCAGGAAAAGTGGGACGGCTCGGGCTACCCGGACAACCTGGTGGGCGAAGCGATCCCGCTGGCGGCGCGCCTGATGGCGGTGGCCGACGTGTACGACGCCCTGATCACCAAACGCGTCTACAAGCCGGCATTCAGCCACCAGGAAGCGCTCGACATCATGAAGAAAGGACGCGCGAGCCACTTCGATCCCGATATCCTGGACGCGTTCTTCGACATCGAACAGCGCTTCGCCGAAATCGCGGCCGAATTTTCCGACGCCGAAGAAGATGAACGCGCTGCACGCGCCGCCTGACGCCAGGGTGCTGCTGCTGGGCGAGGCCGGCGCCCAGGCCGCGTCGCTGCGGGTGCTGGGTCTGCGCACCGACTGCGCACCCGACACCACGTCCGCGCTGCATGCGATCCTGGCGGCCGACCTGGCGCTCGACCCCTACCTGCTGGTGGTCGGCGCCACCGATGCGCTGGCCGCCAGCATGGCCCCGGCCTACCTGCTGGCCGCGCCGCGCCTGCTGTTCGACGCCACGCCCGAAGCGGTGGCGGCGGCCATCGCCGTGGCGCCGCGCAAAGTCCTGGCCGCGCCCGCGATCGCCGGCATCGACAGCACGAGCGGCCTGAAAAACGTGGGCGCCGACAGCGCCTTCTACCTGAAACTGCTGGAACGCTTCTGGCACGCCCAGCACCACGCCGACGCTGCGTTCGCCGCCGAAGCGGGGGCCGCCAACTGGGCCGCGCTGGCAGGGCGCGCCCATTCGCTGCGCGGCAGTGCCGCCAGCATCGGCGCCACGGCCTTGCGCGACGCCGCCGGGCAGCTGGAACAGGCGGCCGAGCGGCGCGGTCCCGTCACGGCCGAACTTGCCGTGCTGCAAGCCGCGCTGGCCGAAGTTATTGCCGGCCTGAATGCCTACTTTTCAAGTCAACTTGATCAAAGTCAAGATCTGTTGACGGACACAGCGGAGGCGTTCGCCGCCCGCGACCAACTTGTCGTATTGTTGAAGGACTATAGCGGCGATGCGCTCGACTACTTCGATTCCGTCAAAACCAGCCTGGCGCAGCTGATGGGAACGGGCGCGCTGGCGCAGCTGGCCGAACATATCGAGCGCTACGAATTCGAGGCCGCGCGCGAAGTCCTGTCAAAAACAGGATAAATCGTATATATTGTTTCCTTTATTACGTACGGGAGTCGAGAATGGCCAAGGCAGCGAACGCGAAAACCAACGGGCACAGCGTGCCGGAACTGAAGACGGCGGCAGCGAAAAAGGCGGCGCCGCGCAAGACGGCGGCAGTGAAGGCGCCGGCGGCCAAGCCGGCCGTGAAAGCGGCAGCGGGCAAGCCTGCGGCCACCCCTGCAGTCAAGCCGGCAGCCAAGCCGGCAGTCAAGGCAGCACCGAAACCGGCAGCCAAGGCTGCACCGAAACCGGCAGCGAAGAAGGCAGCCGCGGCCAAGCCGCCAGCGCCGCCGGCAGCGTCCGTGCCGGCCCCGGAGAAGGCGAAAAAACCGAAACTGGTGCGCGACAGCTTCACCATGCCGGAACAGGAATACGCCGTTCTGGGCCAGGTGAAGAAAGCCTGCATCAAGGCCGGCTTCGAGATCAAGAAGAGCGAATTGCTGCGCATCGGCGTGGCGCTGATCAGCGAACTCGACCTGGCTACCCTGAAAAACGTGCTGGCCAGCCTGCCGCAACTGAAGACGGGCCGTCCGAAGAACGACTGAGTTGTCATGCGCATGACACGTGCCTGTCACGGCCTTGAAAAGAAAGGCCGTTACGCTTGATTTGTCGCCAACTACAGGACGAATCATGCACACCACGAGCCCCAGCCTTGAAACAAAGTCCCACTCGCCGCGCCTGGTCCTCAGCCTCGCGTCGACCCCGCAGGAATTGCGCGAAGTGCAGCGCCTGCGCTACAAGGTATTCATCGAAGGCATGGGCCTGGCGCAGCTGGCCAACGCCGAACGCCTGGACCGCGACGAGTTCGACGACTACTGCGACCACCTGGTGGTGCGCGAGTCGGCCACCTTGCGCGTGGTCGGCACCTACCGCGTGCTCAGTCCCTCGCGCGCGCGCCGCATCGGGCGCTTCTATTCCGAAAATGAATTTGACCTTGGCCGCCTCAATCACCTGCGCGCGCGCATGGTCGAAGCAGGGCGCGCCTGCATTCATCCCGACTACCGCGGCGGCAGCGTGATCATGCTGCTGTGGGCCGGCCTGGCCGACTACATGCGGCGCGAACGCTGCGATTTCCTGGTCGGTTGCGCCAGCATGAGCGTGGCCGACGGCGGCGTGAATGCGTCGGCGGTGGTGCGCCAGCTGATGGACACCCATGCGGCGCCGCCCGAATACCGGGTCACGCCGCATCTGCCGTTTCCGCTGCGCGCCTGCGATCCCGGGCAGCGCGCGCAGCTGCCGGCGCTGATCAAGGGGTATATCCGTTCCGGCGCCTGGCTATGCGGCGAGCCGGCCTGGGATCCCGATTTCGAAAGCGCGGACGTGTTCCTGATGCTTACGCTGGCGAACCTCGACAGCCGGTACGCCAGGCATTACGGCATGGAATAGGAAGCGGGAAAACAGGGGAGGGGTCCGGCAGGGGGGTGAAAGCTGCGTCCACGGGGTTTGGGTGGGTTCGCGAGCGATGCGGAAAGGGCGCCGGACCTGCGGCTGCCGGCGCCAGGCAGCTGGTTCAGGAAATCCGCCTAGTGCATGGACGCACTGGACAATTCCTTCAGGTCCCGGATACTCATATCCGATTTCTCGTGCATGCGCAGCAGGATCGTTGCGCCGACGGCCAATTTACGGTGACGGATCTTGCTGATGATAGGCGGCTGCACTTCCAGCACGCGGCACAATTCCGCATCGTTTTTCAGGTTCATCTTTTCAATCAATGTGTCGAGCAGTTTGTTCGGTACGAAGCTCGAAGGTTCGAGCGCCCGTGCGCGATTCATTGCCTCGATCATTTCCAGTTTCTTTTGCCGTACGTTCATCGTACTCCTCCAAAAGTTAGCTTTTCATGGTGGGGACTGATCGACTTGTGGTCAACTTCACCTTTGCGTGATATTTCACACTCTTTGTATGCAGCGCGGGTGAGATTTGATAATACTACGATAAGAATATATTCGCAGCAAAGTTGGTAAAAAAATGGGTCAAAAACCAATAATTATGCATTTAAGGCAATTATTTGAGCCCGGAACCGGTTAAAACGAGGGTTTTGTCGGTACGCGCGGCCGCCGCGTGGGAATGTGTGACCATGATGGCGCTCGCGCCGCTGGCCTTTATTTCACGCCGCAACAGGTCCAGGATGCTGTCGGCGGTTTCCGGATCGAGGTTACCGGTCGGTTCGTCGGCCAGCACCAGGGCCGGCCGGTGCACCAGGGCCCGCGCAATGGCCACGCGCTGCATTTCGCCGCCCGACAGCTGGCGCGGGAAGTCGCCGCCGCGCCCGGCCAGGCCGACCGCGTCCAGCATCTCGGTGGCGCGCTGCTGGGGCAGGCCGTTGAGCAGCAGCGGCAGGGCGATGTTTTGCGCCAGCGTCAGGTGCGGCAGCACATGGAAGGCCTGGAAAATGAAGCCCATGCGGCTGCGCCGCAAGCGCGTGGCCGCGTCGTCGTCCAGCGTGGCCATGGACTGGCCGTCGACGATGATTTCCCCCGCGCTCGGCGCATCGAGGCCCGCGATCAGGTTCAGCAGGGTCGACTTGCCGACTCCCGATTCGCCCATGATGGCCACGAACTGGCCGGCTTCGAAGTGATGCGACAGGCTGTTGAGCACAGCCCTTCCGCCATAGGTTTTGGTTAGCGAACGCAATTCCAGCATGGGTTTCTTTATTTAGTGGGTGAGGGCGCGCCGCAGCGCGAAACTGAGGGCATCGACCAGGGCGACCAGCAGCAGCATGGCGATGACCACCGTGGCCGCATTCTGCATCTGGAACAGCGACAGGTGGTACTTGAGCATTTGACCCAGGCCGCCGGCGCCGACCACGCCCAGCACGGCCGCGGCGCGGATATTGTTTTCCCAGCGGTACAGCGTGTAGGACAGCATTTGCGGCAGCGTCTGCGGCAGCGTCGCGTACAGGAAGGCGGCCATGGCCGCGGTGCCGTTGGTGCGCAGGGTTTGTTCGGGCAGCGGCTCGGCGTTTTCGAGCGCGTCGGCAAACAGGCGGCCCAGCACGCCGCTGGTGTGCGCGGCCAGCGCCAGGGTGCCGGCGAAGGGCCCAAGGCCGGCGGCCACGAGCAGCAACGTGGCCCACACCAGTTCCGGAATCGAACGCAGCACATTGAGCACGCCGCGCGTGGCGGCGCGCGCCACGCGGCCAAAGCGTCCGGCCGCCGGCAGCGCCAGCGCCAGGCCGCCGGCCACGGCCAGCAGGGTGCCCAGGGCCGACATCGACAGCGTCTCCAGCGTGGCCACCAGGGTTTTTTTCAGGAAGGCCGGCGCCATCTCGGGCGGTGCGAAGCCGGACAGGAATTCGGCGCTGGTGGCGGCCGCCTCCAGCGTGAAGAAGGCCGCCCACTTCAGCTGCAGCGTGGCGAAGCTGGCCGCCACCAGCAGCACCAGGCCCGCCATCAGCAACCAGGTGGTCAGGGAACGCGGTGGCGCGGCCGGCTTCATGCCAGCCTCCGGCGCAGCATTTTGGAGACCGCGTCGGCCACGGCCACCAGCAGCACGAACACGATCAGCATGGTCGACACTTCGTCGCCGGCCATCATGCGGTTCGATTCGTCCATGCGCTGTCCCAGTCCGCCGGCGCCCACAAAACCCATCACGACCGAACCGCGGATCGCGCACTCCCAGCGGTACACCGTGTACGACACCAGTTCGGCGGCGGACGCGGGCAGCGCGCCGTACAGCAGCGCCTGCAGGCGTCCGCTGCCGTTGGCCAGCAGCACGTCGCTGGCGTGCGCATCGGACGATTCGAGGATTTCGGCATACACCTTGCCCAGCATGCCGCTGTAGGTGAGGGCGATGGCCACCACGCCGGCGGTCGGGCCCAGGCCCACCACGCGCACCAGCAGCAGCGCCCACACCAGTTCGGGCACGCTGCGCAGCAGGACCAGCAGCCAGCGCACCAGCTGCCTGGCCAGCCTGGCCGCCGGCCGCATGCGGCCCGTGCCCAGGCGCGAGATCGACAGCCGTTCGGTGACGATCAGGGTCGCCGGAATGGCGCCCAGCAGGGCCAGCGACAGGCCGGCCGTGGCCACCGCCACCGTGATCCAG
>Ga0187844_10000451_pt1 | contig 31884 bp, 30 predicted proteins | sample SpaLakP09_SKY_50_FD_134517 | JGI IMG/M metagenome (GOLD analysis project Ga0187844, IMG submission 134517) | Oligotrophic lake water microbial communities from Sparkling Lake, Wisconsin, USA - SP09_SKY_50 | ecosystem: Environmental > Aquatic > Freshwater > Lake | place: USA: Sparkling Lake... | reverse complement strand
CCGTCTGGGCCCAGACGGCGGCCAGGTTGCTGTAGGCGGGGCGCGCCAGTGCTGCCAGGCGCTGCGCGTTGCGCAGGGATTTGGCGTTGAGCCGCGCATTGGCCAGCACCAGCGGCACGCCCCGCTTGCGGCAACCAGCCACCAGGTTGGGCCAGACCTCGGTCTCCATCAGGATGCCGATGGCCGGGCGGAACTTGCGCAGAAACCGCGCCACGGCGCCGGGCGTGTCCCAGGGCTGCCACACCTGCACGTCGCCGGGCAGCAGCAGCTTCTCGCCCTCGGCCCGGCCGGTGGCCGTGCCATGTGTGAGCAGCAGGCGCATGCCGGGCAACTGCTCGCGCAGCGCAGCCAGCAGGATGGCGGCGGCCCGGGTTTCGCCTAGCGATACCGCGTGGATCCACACAAACCGGCCCAGCGGGTCGGAGCTGCTGTGCATCATCAGGCTGTCGATGGGCGCGGGATAGCGGCCAAACCGCTCGCCAATGGCCACGCCGTAGCCCGGCTCGGCCCTGGCGCGGCGGCGCAGCTTGCGGCGCAGCAGGGGCTGGGCGCCCCAGGTCACCACCGAGTACAGGGCGCGGGCGGGGTTCATGCCACGGCGAGGTGCTGGAGGTCCACGGACACCACGCCGCCACTCCAGCCGCTGTCACCCCGGGCGGCCCAGACCAGGCTGGGCGCATCGCCCTCGGCCGCCACCACGCAGCGGCCGCCGGGCTCCCAGACCGCGCTGCGGCCTGCGCTGACGTAACCGCCGGACGGCCCGCTGTAGTTGGCCAGCAGCACGGCCATGGCGTGGTCGCGTGCGTAGCCCTGCAGCAATGCAGATTCGGGGCCGTAGCCCTGGTGGGTGATCAGAGCCCCGGCCGCATACAGCGCCGCACCCGCGCCATGTGCGGCGCTCGCGTGCTCTGGGTGGGTGATGTCTGCGCACACCGCCATGCCCGTGGGCTCGCCCGCCAGCAGGTGCACCTGGGCATCGTGGGTGCCTGCGCTTGCAAAACGCTCTTCGCTGGTGTGCAGGTGGCGCTTGCGGTACAGCGCCACGCTGCCATCGGGCGCCAGCACCCAGGCGCCGATGGCGGGCAAGGCGCCTGCCTGCATCGGCGCTGCGGGCCCACCCACCATGATGGCCATGCCCTGCTCGCGCGCGGCCTGGCGCAGGGGGGCCAGCGCTGCATGGTCGGCATCCAGCACGTTGGCGGCCAGCACGGCGGGCTCGTAGCCGGTGAGCGAGAGCTCGGGGAACAGCAGCACCTGCACGCCCTCGCTGGCCGCTACCCGCACAAAGGCCAGGTGGATCAACACATTGCGCGCCACGTCTCCAGGGACGGACGGCGACTGTGCGGCGGCGATGCGCAGGGGGGTGGACACGGAGGGGTTGTTCACGCGGGCAGCTCGGTCAGGAAGGTGGCAGGCAACAGGGTTGTCGAGAGGTGCTCAGTGGCTGGCCGCGCCCACATGGGCGTCGGGCTTGACCTTGTGCAGCAGCGCCAGCATGGCGGCCTCGATGCGCGCCAGCGCCTCGGGGGTGTGGCCTTCGAAGCGCAGCACCAGCACGGGCGTGGTGTTGCTGGCGCGGATCAGGCCAAAACCGTCGGGCCAGTCCACACGCAGGCCGTCGATGGTGCTCACCGTGGCGGGCGCGGCAAACAGGCCTGCGGCCAGGGCCTGCAGCTCGGCCGTGAGGCGGTGGGGTTCGCCCTCGGCACACGACACATTGAGCTCAGGCGTCGAGAAGCTGGTGGGCAGTGCGTTGAGCACAGCGCTCGGGTCTTGCGACTTGCTCAAAATCTCCAGCAGGCGGCAGCCCGCATAGGTGCCGTCGTCAAAACCGTACCAGCGCTCCTTGAAGAAGATATGGCCGCTCATCTCGCCGCCCAGCGGGGAGTTCGTCTCTTTCATGCGGGCCTTGATGAGCGAGTGACCGGTCTTGAACATCACCGGCACGCCGCCAGCAGCCGCCACGGCAGGCGCCAGGCGTTGGGTGCACTTCACGTCAAAGATGATCTCGCCACCGGGCACACGCGAGAGCACGTCCTGCGCAAACAGCATCATCTGGCGGTCGGGGAAGATGTTGGTGCCGTCCTTGGTGACGATGCCCAGGCGGTCGCCGTCGCCGTCAAACGCCAAGCCCAGCTCGGCATCGCTGGCCTTCAGGGCGTCGATCAGGTCGCGCAGGTTCTCGGGCTTGCTCGGGTCGGGGTGGTGGTTGGGGAAGTTGCCGTCCACCTCGGAGAACAGCTCGATCACCTCGCAGCCCAGCGCGCGGAAGATGGCGGGGGCCGACGCGCCCGCGATGCCGTTGCCGCAGTCCACCACGATCTTCATGGGGCGGGCCAGCTTCACATCACCCACGATGCGTTCGCGGTAGGTGGGCAGCACATCCACATGCCGCACCGATCCACCCGGTGCCAGCTGCCAGCTTTCCTGCTCCATGGTGCGGCGCAGGCCCTGGATCTCCTCGCCGTAGATGGCGCGGCCGTTCAGCACCATCTTGAAGCCGTTGTAGTCCTTGGGGTTGTGGCTGCCGGTGACCTGGATGCCGCTGTTGCACAGCGTGCTGGCTGCAAAGTACAAAAGCGGCGTGGTTACCAGGCCCACGTCGATGACCTCGATGCCCGCTTCCACCAGCCCCTGGATCAGCGCCGCCGACATGGCCGGGCCCGACAGGCGCCCGTCGCGCCCCACGGCCACCGTGGTCTGCCCCTCGGCGCGGGCGGCGGTGCCAAAGGCCCGGCCCAGGCCCAGGGCGACTTCTTCGTTCAGGGTGGAGGGCACGATGCCACGGATGTCGTAGGCTTTGAAAATGGCGGGCGTCGGTTGCACGTCGAAAGACCTTTAGCGATGGGTATTGAAGAGCCGGCTGCATTGTAGGCGGGCCCCCTGCCCGGCCCTCCCCCGGCCAGTTCGCCGGAGCACCCGCAGGCACATGTCCGAAAACGGCCAGTGCAGACGGGCCCGCTCTCTATGATCCAGCCCATGACCTTGCCTCCCCTGCCCGCTGCGCCCGGCGCCGACACCCCCTCGGACGAGGGCCGCTACCTGGCCGTGCTGGCGCGGGACGCGCGCTTTGACGGGCACTTCTTCACGGCCGTGACTTCTACCGGCATCTACTGCCGCCCGGTGTGCGCCGTGCGTGCCCCCCGGCGCGAGAACTGCCGCTTTTTTGCGCTGGCCGCGCAGGCCGAACACGCGGGGTTTCGCCCCTGCCTGCGCTGCCGGCCCGAGCTGGCGCCCCAGGCGCTGGTGTGGTCGGTGCAGGACGCGAGCAGCATCCTGGTGCAGCAGGCCGTGCGCCTGCTGGATGCGCCCGACCTCTGGCCCACGCCGCCCGCACCGGGCGAAGGCAGCGCCACCGTGGCCCGCCTGGCCGAGCGCCTGGGCGTGAGCGACCGGCACCTGCGCCGCATTTTTGAGGCGGCCCTGGGCGTGTCCCCACTGCAGTACCTGCAGACCCGCCGCCTGCTCACGGCCAAACAGCTGCTCACCGACACGCGCATGCCCGTCACGCAGGTGGCGCTGGCCAGCGGGTTTGCCAGCGTGCGGCGCTTCAATGCGGCGTTTGCGGGGCACTACGGGCTCAACCCCACCCAGTTGCGGCGCAGCGGCGCCAGCCCGGCCGCATCGGCAGCGCCCGAGGGCGGCAGCACCCTGCTGCGCCTGGCCTGGCGGCCACCGTTTGATGTGGCGGCGCTGCTGGCATTTTTTGAGCGGCGGCAGTTCCACGGCGTGGAATGGGTGCTGCCCGAAGTGGCCACGCTGCGCCGCACCGTGCGCCTGCCCGCCAGCGCCACCGGCCTGGGCCAGGAAACCACCGGCTGGTTCAGCGCCCGTTTTGACGTGGCGCGCCACCAGGTGCTGCTGCAGACCAGCGACAGCCTCTACCCCGTGCTGCCGCTCGTGATCCGCCGTGTGCGCGCCATGCTCGACCTGGACGCCGACCCGGCCGCCATCAACGCCGTGCTGCACGCATCCTTCCCCAATGGCGACGGCCTGCGCGTGCCCGGCGCGTTCGACGGCTTTGAGCTGGCCGTGCGTGCCGTGCTGGGCCAGCAGATCACCGTGGCCGCCGCACGCACCCTGGGCCAGCGGCTGGTGGAGCGGCTGGGCGAGCCCATCGACACACCGTGGCCCCAGCTGAACCGCCTGTTCCCCACCGCCGCCACGCTGGCCGTGGCCGACGGCGACACGTTGGGCCAGCTGGGCATCGTGCGCCAGCGCCAGGCGGCCATCGTGGCGCTGGCCCGTGCGGTAGACGCTGGCGGCCTCACCCTGCACGCAGGCGCCGATGTGGCCAGCACCACGGCCGCGCTGTGTGCGCTGCCGGGCATTGGCGACTGGACGGCCCAGTACATCGCCATGCGCGTGCTGCGCTGGCCCGACGCCTTCCCGGCCGGAGACGTGGCGCTGCACAAGGCGCTGGGCGTGCAGGGCCAGAAGAACCCGGCCCGTGCGGCCACCGCAGCCTCCGAGCCCTGGCGCCCCTGGCGCAGCTACGCCGTGCTGCGCGCGTGGGCTGCGCTGGCATAGTTACTATCAAAATAATAGCTATCAGCGGTTACCCATTGCGCGCAGAGGCCCTTTTTTACTCATAAAACACAGACACCTGCCATGCAATACCACCCCCACACCGTGCAAGCCCGCGCGGACACGGCCCTCGGGCCCGTGCGCCTGGCCGCTTCGCCCACCGGCCTGTGCGGCATCTGGTTCGAAGGCCAGCGCCACGAGCCCAGCCCGCAGCTGTATGGCGGCGGCGCCTGGGCCGAGGCGGACGGCCACCCGCTGCTGCAGGCGGCCACCGGCCAGCTGCAGCAGTACCTGCGCGGCGAACGCGGCGGGTTTGATCTGCCGCTGGACCTGTCGGGCGGCACGCCGTTCCAGCAAGAAGTCTGGCAGGCCCTGCTGGCCATTGGCCGGGGCGCCACGCGCAGCTATGGCGAGCTGAGCCAGCACCTGGGCCGCCCCCGCGCCGTGCGGGCCGTGGGCGCGGCCGTGGGGCGCAACCCGCTCTCCGTGGTCGTGCCCTGCCACCGCGTGCTGGGTGCCGATGGCAGCCTGACCGGTTACGCTGGCGGGCTGGACCGCAAGGCCGCCCTGCTGGCGCTGGAGAATGCGCGGGCGTCGGCGCAGGCATCCCTGCTCCCCCACAGCCACGATAAGGAAAAAGCGAAAGGCGCCCCATGACCTCACCCGGCCAACAGCCCGTCTCCAGCTGGATTGCGGAATTCATCCTGCTGGCGGCGCTGTGGGGTGCGTCCTTCCTGTTCATGCGCATGGGCGCCTCGGAGTTCGGGCCCCTGCCCATGGTGGGCCTGCGGGTGGGGCTGGCTGCCGCCTTCCTGTGGCCGATCATGCTGCGCCAGGGCCACTACCCGGCGTTTCGCCAGCACTGGCGGCCCATCATGCTGGCGGGTGTCATCAACTCCGCCATCCCTTTCGCGCTGTTCGGTTGGGCGGTGTTGCACATCCAGACCGGGCTGGCCTCCATCCTGAACGCCACGGTGCAGCTGTTTGGCGCGCTGGTGGCCTGGCTGTGGCTGGGCGACCGCATCAACCGGCTGCGTTGGGTGGGCCTGGCGCTGGGGTTTGTGGGTGTGGCCCTGCTGGCCTGGCGCGCGCCTGCGGGCACGGGCTTCAAGACAGACCACGCCACCTGGGCGATTGGCGCCTGCCTGCTGGCCTCGGCGTTCTATGGGCTGTCGGCCAGTTTTGCTCGGCGCCACCTCACCGGCATTCCGCCCCTGGCCACGGCCACCGGCAGCCAGCTGGGCGCGGCGCTGGGCCTGGCGCTGCCCACGCTCTGGCTGTGGCCCGCGCAGATGCCCGGGCTGCGCGCCTGGGGCGCCATCGTGGCGATTGCCGTCATGTGCACCGGCATTGCCTACATCCTGTACTTCCGCCTCATCGCCAGTGCAGGCCCCAGCCGCGCCCTGGCCGTGACCTTCATCACACCGGTGTTTGCGGTGCTGTATGGCGCGCTGTTCCTGGGCGAAACCATCACGCCCTGGATGATTGGCTGCGCCCTGGTGATTGTGTGCGGCACGATGTTGTCAACCGGGCTTATCAGGGGGCGCGCTGTCCCTGCCAGCACTGCCGAACGCGCCTAAACTCGGTGCATGGTTTCTGCGCCGGGTTCATGCTCTTACCCCACGGCTGTGCCGTGGCGAGACACCGGGTTGAGGGCGTGCCTGTGCGCCCTGCCCGGGGGGCTGAGCACACGCCCCTGTCCTGAGCAAACGCTGCTCTCTTTGGCGCGGGCCATCCACCATGGCCCATAACGCACTGCTGGCTGGCGGGCTGCTGCTCCTGATGGTGCTGGTGCTCGCGCACCTGCAACCGACCGAAATCCTGACCCCCTCCCGCCGCACCCAGGTGCTGATTGGCGTGACCGGCGGCGTGGTGTCGGCCCTGGTGCTGGTGGTGCTGAACCTGAACGCGCCTGAGCTAGGGGTGGTGGCCTACCCCACGGCCACCGCGTTCATGACCTTGTATTTCGGGCCCATCGCGGCGGTGATCACGGCCGCCCTGGCGCTGCTGGCCATGGTCTGGAGCGAAGGCGCCGTCTGGCTGGCGGGCCTGGCCACACTGGTGGGGGCGGCAGCCCTGGGCGCGCTGTGGCGCACGGTGGACACCCGCCCCGGCGCCAACCCCTGGCTGGCGATTGCGGGCATGGCGGTCACCCTGCCCCCTGTGGTCTCGCTGTGCCTGGTGGCCACGGGTGGCGCCCCGCTGCCGGGCCCGGCCATCGACTGGCTGCGACAGCTGCCCTGGTACCACGGCGCGGGCATGCTCATTCTGGGCACGGGCCGGCAGCTGCTGGTGGGCAAGGCGCAGTCGGTGGTGGCGCTGGAGCAGGCCCACCGCACGCTGGCAGAGCGCGAGCAGCAGCTGCGCCTGGCCCTCGACTCGCTGGGTGGCGGGCACTGGCAATGGGATGTGCTGGAGCGCCGCTTCCGCTGCGACGGCCACTTTTATGAGGCCTACGGCATCACCCAGGCCGATGCCGACGCGCCCGACCTGTGGACACGCTGGTATGCCCGGCGCCACCCGGCCGACGCCAAGCGCAATGCCGCCAAACTGGCGAGTGCCATGGACGGGCTGGAGGAAAGCTACGAGGCCGAGTTCCGCGTGCGGGACACGGAAGGCCGCTGGCGCTGGCTGATGTCGCGCGGCACCGTGTCGCGCCGCGACGCACAGGGCCGCCCCACGGCGATGATCGGCATGGACGTGGACATCACCGCCCACCGCGCAGCCGAGGACGCGCTGCGCTCGTCCGAAGCCAAGTACACCACCTTCTACCAGACGCTGCCCGACCCGGCGGGCATCTCGCGCATCTCGGACGGCCGCTATGTGGACGTGAACCCGGCCTTTTGCGAGGTGCTGGGCCGCCCGCGCGAAGAGGTGATCGGGCGCACCTCGACCGAGCTGCAGATCTGGGCCACCGAGCAGGAGCGCAAGCGGCTCATCGAAGCCTTCAAGCGCGACGGCAAGGTGGACCGCCTGCCGCTGGTGGCGCAGAGCAACGGCGTGCGCATCCCGGGGCTGATGTCGGCACGCTCCGTGCTTGTGGATGGCGAAAACTGCTTTGTTTTCGTTTTTCACGACATGACCGAAGCCCAACGCACCAGCGACGAACTTCGGGCGCTTTACAACCAGCTGCAGCAGGCCGGCCGCCTGGCCCGCCTGGGCGCCTGGGAGGACGAGCGCGGCAAGGGGCTGGTGTACTGGTCGGAGATGTGTTTTGACATCCATGGCCTGGACCCCAGCCAGCCCCCGCCCAGCGACTACATCGACCGCCACGTGGCCCCCGCCTACCGCGAGGCGCTGCGCGAAAAGTTCCGCCAGAGCCTGCGTTCGCGCACGGCCTGGAGCATGGAGATGGAGGTGCAGCACGCCGACGGCCACCTGCTGTGGATGCGTGCGCGCGGCGAGCCCGTGATCGAAAACGGCCGCGTGGTGCGCGTGCGCGGCGTGATGCAGGACATCGACGAGGCCAAACGCGCCGAGCAGCGCCTGCGCCAGTCCGAAGAGCGCTTCTCGCGCATCTTCCACCTCATGCCCTACCCCATGGGCCTGTCCCGGCGCAGCAACGGCCAGTATGTGGACATCAACCCCGCCTGGGTCGAGATGCTGGGCATCCCGCGCAACGAGGCCATTGGCCGCACGGGCATCGAGCTGGGCATCTTCACGGCCGAAGAACGCCAGCGCCTCATCGACCAGGTGGACGCCAGCGGCCAGGTCAGCGACCACGAAATGATGCTGAACGTGCGCGGCGGCCCGCCCCGCACGGTGCTGCAGTCCATGCGCGCGACCGAATTCGACGGCGAACCCTGCTGGCTGTTCTCGGTGCACGACATCACCGACCGCAAGCGCGAGGAAGAACAGGTGCGCGAGCGCGAAGAGCTGCTGTCGCTCACCTTCTCGGCCGCGTCGCTGGGGCGGTGGGACTGGAACCTGCAGACCGGCCTGGTCACGGGCGACAGCCGCTGGCGCGCCATGCGCGGCCTGGAGGCCCCTGGCAACACGCCCTTGTCGGTGCCGTGGGCCAACGCCGTTGCGGCCGACGACATCGAACGCATCCACGCCGAGCTGGCGCGCCACACCACCAACCCCGGCACCCCGTTTGACGCCACCTGGCGCGTGAACCCGCCCGGCGAAGCCACCCGCTGGGTGCGCAACCTGGGCAAGATCGTGGGGTTTGACAGCCAGGGCAACCCCGCCCGCATGCTGGGCGTGGCCATCGACGTGACGCCCCAGCGCGAACAAGAGGTGATGCTGCAGCGGCTCGCGCTGTTTGACGCCCTCACCGGCCTGCCCAACCGCGTGCTGCTGGCGCGCAAGCTGCAGGAAAGCATGGACCTGGCCCGCGAGAACGGCACCCAGCTGGGCGTGGCCTATCTCGACCTGGACGGATTCAAGCCCGTGAACGACCGCCTGGGCCATGGTGCGGGCGACCGCCTGCTGGTGGTGGTGGCAGGCCGCCTCACGCGGGCGCTGCGGGGGCTGGACTGTGTGGCCCGCCTGGGCGGCGACGAGTTCGTGATCCTCATGCCCGGGCTGGGCTCGGTCAGCGACTGCGAACGCCTGCTCGAACGCGTGATGGAAAGCATCTCGGCCCCCTACACGCTGGATGCCGAGCGGGTGGTCGTCACCGCCAGCATTGGCTACACCGTGTTCCCGCAGGACGACGCCGATGCCGACACCCTGCTGCGCCATGCCGACCAGGCCATGTACGCCGCCAAACAGGCCGGGCGCAACCGTTTTCACCAGTTCGATGCGGAGCAGGAGCGCTCGGTGCAGCTGCGGCGCGCCCAGGGCCGCCACCTGCGCGACGCGCTGGCAGACGCGCAGTTCACCCTGTACCTGCAGCCCAAGGTGGACATGCGCAGCGGCACCGTGGTGGGCGCCGAGGTGCTCTCGCGCTGGCAACACCCCGAGCGGGGGCTGGTGCCGCCAGGCGAGTTCCTGCCGCTGCTGCAGGGCACCGAGCTGGAGATCGGCTTTGGCGAATGGGTGGCCGAGGCCGCACTCACCGTGCTGGAGCAGTTGCAGGACCGGGGCCTGCCCATGCCGCTGAGCATCAACATCGCCGCCCAGCACCTGCAGCAGCCCGGCTTTGCCCCCTGGATGGCCCAGTGCCTGGCGCGCCACCCCAAGGTGCCTACGCACCTGGTCGAGATCGAGATCACCGAAAGCGCCGCGCTGTACGACCTGTCGGCCGTGGCCGCCACCCTGACCGAGCTGCGCGCCATGGGCGTGACCGTGTCGCTGGACGACTTTGGCACGGGCTACTCGTCCCTCACCTACCTGCGCCGCCTGCCCATGGACACGCTCAAGATCGACCAGAGTTTTGTGCACGGCATGATGGGCGACCCCGGCGACCTGGCCATCGTGCAGGGCGTGATCGGCCTGGCCCGTTCGTTCGGCTACCGCGTGATCGCCGAAGGGGTGGAAACCGTGGAGCAAGGCCAGATGCTGCTGCAACTGGGCTGCACCCAGGCCCAGGGCTACTGCATCGCCCGGCCCATGCCGCTGGAGGACTTCATTGGCTGGACGCCGGGGTGGCAGCCGCCTGCGGGGTGGCAGCGGAACCGGCCGGTGTAGGTTGCGCAGGAGTGCCGCCTCTCGGGATCGCAAAAAGACCAAGACGGAAGGAAAAAATGGTGGGCCTGTTTTCTCGTAAGGAAAAATTGGCGGGTCTGTTTTCTGCGCACGTCCCTCCCCACACCCTCCAACAGCTGGCGCATCCCCCCGCGCAAGGCGAGCGTTTGGCCCAAGGGCCTGTCGAGTTCATGTTTGTGATGGCCCAGGGCCATGGCGATCAGGACACGGCAGAACTCATCGGTGCCGTCACCGCCGATGCCCACGGCGCGGGGTGGATGGTCCAGGCCCTGCTGTGCAACCTGGTGGTGCTGGTTCGCGGCACGGTGCCGCTGCGCGAATCGCCGGTGCTGGAACGCGCGGCGCTGGTTGACCAACTCATGGACACCTGCGCGCGCAGGATCAAGGCCGTTCACGGCGCGGAACAGGCCTCGTTCGGAACCATGGGCAGCAGTGCCCGCAAGGCCCACGGTGTGCTGCTGCCGTCTTTTCCGCAAGCCATGGGCCAGCTTCTGGCGTTGCCGCTGGGGCAGTCTCACGATCTGGGGGGCTGAGACGGCAGCGCAATAGCCCGCACCATGTGCGGGCCGCCTCGGCTGAATCAGCCCACCAGCTCCTTCACCTGCTGCAGCGCTGCCGGGTCTTCCATCGTCGTCAGATCCCCCGGGTCGCGCCGCTCGGCCACGGCCTGCAGGGCTCGGCGCAGCAGCTTGCCGCTGCGGGTCTTGGGCAACACGGTCACAAAGTACACACGCGACGGCCGGGCCACGGCGCCGAGCTGGCTGTCCACCTGCTTCATCACCTCGCCTTCGAGCTGGAGGCGTGCGGCGTCATCGGTGAGGCCCGAGGTATCGCGCGCCACGGCAAACGCCATGGCCACCTGACCCTTGAGGCTGTCGGCCACACCCACCACCGCCACTTCTGCGATGTTGGGGTGGGAGGCAATGCTCTCCTCGATCTCGCGCGTGCCCAGGCGGTGGCCGGCCACATTGATCACGTCGTCGGTGCGGCCCAGGATGAAGTGGTATCCGTCCGCGTCGCGGATGCCCCAATCAAACGTGCTGTAGATCAGCCGGCCGGGAATGCTCTTCCAGTAGGTGTTTACAAACCGCGCATCGTCGCGCCACACGGTCTGCATGCAGCCGGGAGGCAGCGGGCCTTCGATGGCGACCACGCCCTTCTGGTTGGCGCCCGTCAGCTCTTCGCCCGTGGCTTCGTCGAGTAGTTTGACGTGGTAGCCATAGACCGCCTTGCCCGGGCTGCCCCAGCGCGCCGCATTGGCCTCGATGCCGTTGGCCACCGCCAGGATGGGCCAGCCGGTTTCGGTCTGCCAGTAGTTGTCGATGATGGGGATGTTCAGCGCCGCGCCAATCCAGCGTGCCGTGGGCTCGTCCACCGGCTCGCCCGCCAGCCACAGGGCCTTGAGGCTTTTCACGTTGTATTGGGTGAGGAAGGCCGGGTCTTGTTTCTTCAGCACCCGCACCGCTGTGGGGGCTGAGAACATGTGCGTGACCTGGTACTTCTCGACAATGCTCCACCACACACCCGCATCGGGCCGGATCGGCAGGCCCTCGTACAGGATGGTGGTCATGCCCGCCAGCAGCGGCCCGTAGATGATGTAGCTGTGCCCCACCACCCAGCCGATGTCGCTGGTGGCGAAGTACACCTCCCCGGGCTGGGCGTCGAAGATGTGCTTCATGCTGGCGGCCAGCGCCACGGCGTAGCCGCCCGTGTCGCGCTGCACGCCCTTGGGCTTGCCCGTGGTGCCGCTGGTGTACAGCGTGTAGCTGGGGTGGGTGGAATCGACCCATTCGCAGGGCACCACGGTGTTCAGGTGCTGCTCCCGCAGCGGCGCCCATTCGTGGTCGCGGCCGGGCTGCAGGTGCATGGGGGCCAGGCCCCGGTTCACCATCAACACGGCGGCAGGCTTGTGTTTGGAGAGCGCAATGGCTTCATCCAGCAGCGGCTTGTACGGCACCACCTTGCCGCCGCGCGAGCCCGCATCGGCGCTGACCACGGCCACGGGCTCGGAGTCTTCGATGCGCGAGGCCAGCGAGCCCGAGGCAAAGCCGCCAAACACCACCGAATGCAGCGCCCCAATGCGCACGCAGGCCAGCATGGCAAACGCGGCCTCGGCAATCATGGGCATGTAGATGAGCACGCGGTCGCCCTTCTTCACACCCAGGCTCTGCAGCACGGCCGCCATGCGCTGCACCTCGGCGTGCAGCTCGGCAAAGCTGTAGCTGCGCTCGGTGTCGGTTTCGGTAGAGATGGCCACCAGCGCCGCCTGGCTGGCGCGCGTGGCCAGGTGGCGGTCTACCGCGTTGTGGCACAGGTTGGTGGTGCCGCCCGCAAACCATTTTGCAAACGGCGGGTTGCTGTAGTCGCACACCTGCTGGGGCGGCGTCTTCCAGTCGATCAGCTGGGCCTGCTCGCTCCAGAAGGTATCGCGGTGATCAATGGACTGGCGGTAGAAGTCGGCGTAGGTGCTGTGTGCGGTCATTGTGGGTGTCTCCTCGGCATCTCTCTCGCCCTGCCAGGACAGCAGGTTTTGAATTCATAATTATTCATGACGGGCTTGCGGCAAACTGACGTGGTGACGCTGAGTGCGCTGTGATCAGTGGCTTGCTCTTCTTCCTGCTGCAACGCTTTTACCGGCGCCCCAGCGCGCCACTGCCGCTTGCAGACGGCCCACGCCCTTCCCTCCTCCGTCTTGTAGTCCCTCTCGCATCCCGCGCGCAAGGATTCTTTGGCTAGAACGATATCAAAAATAGAAATAAATATTTCACAAACTAAAGCATATACTTCATTCATGTGGTCCACGCTCATCATGACACTCCCCACCCAGCCCAACGCCGTGCGGCTGCGTGTGTGGCGCAATCTCAAGGCATTGGGTTGCGCCGCCCTGCGCGACGGCGCCTACCTGCTGCCCGAAGAACACGCAGGCCTGCTCGCCCCAATTGCCGCCGAGGTGCGGGAACACGGTGGCACGGCCATGGTGCTGACCCTGACCGCCAACGACGCCACACAGCGCCAGGAGATCGAAGCGCTGTTCGACCGCACCGAGGCCTTCACCCAATGGCGCGACACGGCCACCACCCTGCAGGCCGAGCTGCCACAGCTCACTGAAACTGAAGCCCGCCGCCGCCTGCGCAGCATTGCCGATGCGCTGCAGGCGCTGCACCGCACCGACTATTACCCCGGTGCCGCCGCCGCGCAGGCCGATGCCGACCTGGCCAGCCTGCGCCAGGCACTGGACGCCTGCTTCTCACGCGGAGAGCCCGCCGCCTTGCCCGCCCATGGCATCCCGCGCCTGGACGCCGCCCGGTTCCAGAACCAGCGCTGGGCCACCCGCGCCCGGCCCTGGGTGGACCGCCTGGCCTGCGCCTGGCTGATCCGCCGCTTCATCGACCCGGGTGCACAGTGGGTGTGGCTGGCCGACCCGGCCTCAGCACCTGCCGATGTGCTGGGCTTTGACTTTGACGGCGCCCGGTTCACCCACGTGGGCGCCCTCGTGACCTTTGAGGTGCTGATCGCCAGCTTCGGGCTCGAAGCCGACCCCCGGCTGCAGCGCCTGGCGCGCGCCGTGCACTACCTGGACGCGGGCGGCATGCCCGTGCCCGAGGCCGCCGGGCTGGAGGCCGTGCTGGCCGGCCTGCGCGAGGTGCATGCCGACGACGACACCCTCACCCAGGCCGCCGCGCAGGTGTTTGACGCCTTGTATGCGTTGCCGCCGTCATCCCCCACCTCTCCATCCACAGTGCCCAGCGCCGCCCCATGACCACCCAAACTTCGCCTGCCGACACGCCTGCCGCGCTGGAGCGCCCCGCTCCCGCAACCTTTGGTGCGGCCTTCCTGTTCTGGCTCAAGCTGGGTTTCATCAGCTTTGGCGGCCCGGCGGGCCAGATCGCGATCATGCACACCGAGCTGGTGGAGCGCCGCCGCTGGATCAGCGAAAAGCGCTTTCTGCACGCCCTCAACTACTGCATGCTGCTGCCCGGCCCCGAGGCGCAGCAACTGGCCACCTACATCGGCTGGCTCATGCACCGCACCTGGGGCGGCATCGTGGCCGGGGCCTTGTTTGTGCTGCCCTCGCTGTTCATCCTGATCGGGCTGTCGTGGGTGTATCTGCGGTTTGGCGATGTGCCCGTGGTGGCCGGCATTTTCTACGGCATCAAGCCCGCCGTGACGGCGCTGGTGCTGCATGCCGCGCACCGCATTGGCACGCGGGCGCTCAAGAACGGCTGGATGTGGGGTATTGCCGCTGCATCGTTTGTGGCCATCTTTGCGCTCAACACGCCCTTCCCGGCCATCGTGCTCGCGGCGGGCCTCATTGGCTACTTTGGCGCGCGGCGCTGGCCTGCGGTGTTCGCCCTGGGGGGCGGCCATGCCAACGGCCACCAGGGCTACGGCCCGGCGCTGATTGATGACGACACCCCCACACCAGACCATGCCCGCTTCTCGCGCAACCACCTGGCCAAGGTGCTGGCGGCGGGGTTGGCGCTGTGGCTGGCCGCCATGGGCCTGCTGGTGGCCACGCAGGGCTGGCAAGGCACGCTCACGCAGATGGGCTGGTTCTTCACCAAGGCTGCGCTGCTGACCTTTGGCGGCGCCTATGCCGTGCTGCCCTATGTGTACCAGGGCGCGGTGGAGCACTACCAGTGGCTCAGCGGCCCGCAGATGATTGACGGTCTGGCCTTGGGCGAGACCACGCCCGGCCCGCTGATCATGGTGGTGGCGTTCGTTGGCTTTGTGGGCGGCTGGCTGCAGCAGGTGTGGGGCCCCGATGCGCTGTTTGCGGGCGCAGTGGCGGCGGCGGCGGTCGTGACCTTTGTGACCTTCCTGCCCTCATTCATCTTCATCCTGGCGGGCGGCCCGCTGGTGGAGTCCACGCACGGCAAGCTCGGCTTCACCGCCCCGCTGTCGGCCATCACCGCCGCCGTGGTGGGCGTGATCCTGAACCTGGCGCTGTTTTTTGCCTACCACCTGCTCTGGCCCCAGGGCTTTGGCGGCGCCTTCGATGCCGTGTCGGCCGCGATCGCCGTGGGCGCACTGGTGGCGCTGTTCCGCTTCAAGCTCGGGGTGATGCCGCTGCTGGGCCTGTGCGCGGCGGTGGGGCTGGCGGTGACTTTCCTCAAACCCTGGCTGGCCTGAGCTGTCATCCACCCCCCTCCCGGAGCCCTGCCATGCAAGCACGTCCCCAAGCCCTGCCGTTTGACCCGGCCACGCTGCCCGGCCTGTCCGAAAAGCTGCTGCGCAGCCACCACCAGAACAACTATGGCGGTGCGGTGGCACGGCTCAACGCCATCCGTGGGCAGCTGGCTGAACTGGCCTTTGCCTCGGCACCGGGCTTTGCGCTCAATGGCCTCAAGCGCGAGGAGCTGATTGCCAGCAATTCGATGCTGTTGCACGAGCTGTACTTTGGCAGCCTGGGCGGCGGTGGCGCTGCCCCCACACCCGCCATGCTGCTGGCGCTGGCGGCCAACTTTGGCAGCGTGGAGCGGTGGCGCGAGGAGTTCGTTGCCATGGGCAAGGCGCTGGGTGGCGGCTCTGGCTGGGTGCTGCTGGTGTTCCAGCCGCGCGAGGGCGCGCTCGTCAACCAGTGGGCCAGCGACCACACCCAGGTGGCAGCGGGAGGGGTGCCCATCCTCGCGCTGGACATGTACGAGCACGCCTACCACCTCGACCACGGTGCTGCAGCGGGTGCCTATGTGGATGTATTCATGGCAAACATCCACTGGGCGGCCGTCTATGAGCGCTACCAGCATGCAGTACATGCCGCAAGCGAAGGGCTGCAAGCGTCGATCCAGGACGCGCAAGCGGCGGCGCAACTGATTGATGTGCGCCGTGCCGGTGTGTACGAGGCGGCCACCACCGCCATCCCCAACGCCCGCTGGCGCGACCCTGCCGCCATCGACACATGGGCCCCGGAGCTGTCTGCCAGCGAAGACGTGGTGGTGTACTGCGTCTACGGCCACGAAGTCGGCCGCTCGACCGCGTTGCGTTTGCACGCAGCGGGTTTCAACGCGCGTTTTCTGCAAGGGGGCATAGACGGCTGGGCCGCCTCCGGCAACGCCGTGTGTGCCAAGGCTGAGGCGCAGCGGGCGGGGTGAATCGAAGGCGGCGACGAGCCGTGCCGCCGGTGGGTTTCAGCGGCGCGCCTCCCCCCCCCGCTTCTGGGTTGATTGCTATGATTTCAATAGCTATCAGCGCTTGATGGACGCGCGGCAGGGGCTAAAAAGACCCAAAGTTTTTACTTGATCAGCCCCAGCACATCCTTGAACGCCGGGTGCTCGCAGCTGCCCAGCCATTCAAACGCCACCATCTCGGTGGTCACCAGCTCGGCGCCTGCGCCGGCCAGGCGGTCGAAGGCGGCGTCGCGGTTGCGTTCGGTGCGCGAGCCGCAGGCGTCGGTCACCACCCACACCTCAAACTCGTCCTCCAGCAAATCGAGCGCGGTCTGCAGCAGGCAGACATGGGCTTCGCACCCGGCAATGACGATGGTGCCGCGTTCTGCGGCCAGCGGGGCAGGCTTTTGCAGGTGCTTGGGCAGGCTGCGCGCATTGCCGCCCTGGGGCTTGGCCGGGGGGCGCAGCCATTCGCCCAGGCCTTCTTCGGCGGCGCTGAAATGCATCTTGGCCAGGGTCTTCTGGCACAGGGCGCGCAGCGCGGCGTCGTTGGCGCCCAGGCGGGATGGATTTTGCTCGGTGCCCCACACGGGCACGTCCAGCATGCGGGCGATCTCGGCCAGACGGCGGGCGTTGGCCAGCACGGCGGGGCCTTCGTGGATGGCGGGCATCAGGCGCTCCTGGTAATCGACCAGGACGAGTTGGGATTCGGTGGCGTCAAGCAGCATGGTGTGTTCGATCGTGTGCGTGTTCTGGAATGCGCTGGCCGGGACGGGGCGCGGGGGAATGGCGCATTGTCGCAGCCCGGCGGTGGTCCTTATGCCGCCAGAACCCTGTGCAGCGCCGCCGCCAGCGGCCCGGCCATGGCCACAGCGTTGCTCGGGTGGGGAATGCAGTCCGTGCTCCAGACCTCCCCCACCCCGGCTTCATGCAGCACCTGCAGCGCATCGCCCGCAAACAGTGCGTGGGTCACGGCCACATCCACCGAGGCAGCACCCGCCTGCAGCAGCAACCGCGTTGCCAATGCCAGCGTGCGGCCGGTGCTGACCATGTCGTCCAGCAACACCACGGCACGGCCCTGGGCGTTGAGGGGGGGCAGCTCAATGGCTACCTGCCGGTCGCCATGGCGCACCTTGGTGCACACGGCATGGTCAAAGCCGTGGCAGGAGGCGGCCTGGGCGATCCATTGGGCCGATTCGCCGTCGGGCCCCACCAGCAAGGCGCCTGGGCGGCGCTGGGCGATCAGGTCGGCCAGTGGCTCTGCGCCGCTGAGTACCACGGCCTGCGGCACAGGGATGGCCTGCTCCAGCCGCTCGATGCGGTGCAGGTGCGGGTCCACGGTGATGACTGCGTCAAACAGCCCGGCCAGAAACCCACCCACCACCTGCTGGCTCACGGCCTCGCCGGGGTGGAAGGCGATGTCCTGCCGCATATAGGCCAGGTACGGCGCCACCAGCGTGAGGTGCTGCGCGCCCAGCTGGCGCGCAGTGCGTGCGGCCAGCAGCAGCTCCACCAGTTTTTCGTTGGGCTGGTGCAGGCTGCGCAGCAGCACGGCGCGCTGTGGCAAACGCCCGGAGGCATCCACCGGCAGGCGCAGCTTGAGTTCTCCATCGGGAAAACGGTGGCGTTCGATGGCCCGGGCAGGCAGGCCCGCAGCCTGTGCCAAGCGTTGTGCGGGCGCCGCTTCGTCGTCGAAATACAGCACGCAGGCAGCGTCGGGCAGGGCCATGGTCAGAACTCCACAAACACCTGCGGCACCTCATCGGCCGTGCCCAGGCGGTAGCCGCTGTCCCGCTCGCACGCATGTCGCGCAAACTCCAGGTCGGCTGGGTAGCTGGCGTGCACGCGGTACAGCAGGTCGCCCGCGGCCACGGTGTCGCCCAGCTTGTGCATCAGATCCACCCCGGCCCCCGGCACCTTGGGCGCACCGGCCAGGCGGGCCACGCGGGCGATCTGGTAGTTGTCGATGCCCGCGACCACGCCGCTGGCGGGTGCGACCACGTCCAGCGTGAGGGCACCCAGCGCCGGGTGGTTGTGGTCAAACCCTGTGCTGCCCTGGGCGGCGATGATGGCGTTCATGCGCGCCAGCGCCCGGCCCGAGTCAAGGATGTCGCGCGCAATCGCGTAGCCATCACCGCCGCGCACATCAGGGTCGCATTCGATCAGGCGCCCGGCCAGGCGCAGCGCCTTTTGCCGCAGGTCGTCGGGCGCTCGGGGGTCGTTTTGCAGCACGCGCATCACGTCGCGCGCCTCCAGCACCGGGCCCACGCCCTGGCCCACGGGCTGGCGGCCGTCGGTGATCACCACGTCCAGCGACAGGCCCATGCGCCGCGCCACATATTCAAACAGGCGGCGCAGGCGCTGCGCGTCGGGCATGGAGCGCACCTTGGCCGTGAGGCCGATGGGAATGTCCAGCACCAGGTGCGTGGCACCCGCTGCCACCTTTTTGGACAGGATGGACGCCACCATCTGCCCGGCCGAGTCGATGGAGAGCGGCCGCTCCACCGAGATCAACACATCATCCGCAGGCGACAGGTTGGCCGTGCCGCCCCAGGCCAGGCAGCCCCGGTAGTCGCGCACGATGTCGGCCAGCTGCTCCAGCGGCAGCTCCACCTTGGCCAGCACCTCCATGGTATCGGCCGTGCCCGCGGGCGAGGTGATGGCGCGCGACGAAGTCTTGGGGCACAACATGCCGTGCGCTGCCACAATGGGCACGACCAGCATGGTGGTGCGGTTGCCGGGGATGCCGCCAATGCAGTGCTTGTCCACCACCAGCGGTTCGTGCCAGTCCAGTCGTCGGCCGCTGGCGACCATCGCGTCGGTCAAGAAGAAAACTTCTTCCCGGTCCAGCTCGCTGCGGTGGCAGGCCACCACAAAGGCGGTGAGTTCGATCTTGGAATACCGGTGGTCGGCAATGTCGCGCACGATGGCGCCAAAGTCCTCCCGCGTGAGGCGCTCGCTGGCGATCTTGCGGAACAGTGCGCCCATGGACTCGGGCGGCTCGGCCTGGGCGACCGACACGGTGTGGCCGTTGTCCACGCCCAGCTGGGCAAACGCGTCTTCCGACAGGCCCAGCTCCTGGCAGCCCACGATGGCCGGGTCGTCCACCACGTTCACCGTGGCCAGGATGCGGCGGCCGTTGGCGCGCACCTCGATCTTGGACAGGGCCTGGAAGCCCTCGGCCCGGTACACGGCGCAGTCGCGGTGCAGGTAGGCGACGTTTTCCCGCCAGGTGTCGATGGCGACGCGGCGCAGGGCCAGCTGGGAGCGGGGTGGTGCGTCCGCCGGGGCAGACACAGGAGCAGAGGCAAGGGCGGGAGAAGAAGGCTCGGCGTGCATGGCGCCAGCCTAAACCCAAAGCGCTGGCCGACACCTAGTGAACACCCCGCGCCAGCGCGCTGGCCGGGCGAAAACTGCGGGCGGCATGACCTGGGTCAAGCAGCCCTGCTCCCGCCATCAGTCGGGCTGCAGGCGCAGCAGCCGCCCCTGGGGGCTGTCGGTCACCATATAAAGAAGGCCATCCGGCCCCTGGCGCACGTCGCGGATGCGCTCGCCATTGCCTTGCAGCAGTTTTTCCTCGCGCTGCACCTTGCCGCCCGCCACTTCCAGCCGGTGCAGGGTGCCAAATTTGAGTGAGCCCACAAACAGGCTGCCCTGCCAGGCCGCGCCATAGCGCGTGCTGGTCAAAAACGCCATGCCCGAAGGCGCGATAGAGGGTGTCCAGTGGTGCAGCGGCGGCTCCATGCCCGCTTTGGCCGTGCCCTCCCCCATCTTGCCGCCGCCGTAGTTCTCGCCATAGGTGACGACGGGCCAGCCGTAGTTGCGGCCGGGCTGGGGCAGGTTGATCTCGTCGCCGCCCTGGGGGCCGTGTTCGTGCATCCAGAGTTTGCCGTCCGGCCCCAGCGTGGCGCCCTGGGGGTTGCGGTGGCCGTAGCTCCAGATCTCGGGCAAGGCGCCGGGCTGGCCAGCGAGTGGTGTGGCAAATGGGTTGCCGGGCGGCACGGCGCCGTCAGGCGTGATGCGGATGACCTTGCCGTGGTGGTTGTCGAGTTTTTGCGCATCGTCCTTGCGGTGGTAGCGCTCGCCCAGGGCCACAAACAGGTTGCCGTCGGGCGCCTGCACGATGCGGCAGCCAAAATGCAGCGCGCTTTCGACCTTGGGGCGCTGGCTGAAGACCACGCGCACGTCCTGCAGGCTCTTCGCATCGGCCGCCAGGGTGGCGCGTGCCACGGCGGTGCTGTTGCCCGCGCCGCTGGCGGCGGGCTCTGAAAAGCAGAAGTAGATGCGCCGGTTGCGCGCAAAGTCGGCATCCGTCACCACATCCAGCAGCCCGCCCTGCCCGCCTGCGGCCACCGGGGGCACCCCGGCCAGGGCCGGGCCCAGCTGGCCGGTGGCGCTCACCACCCGCACGCGCCCCGGGCGTTCGGTGAGCAGAAACTGCCCGTCCGGCAAAAAGGCCAGCGCCCAGGGGTTTGCCAGCCCGGTGGCCAGCGGGACCAGTGAGACGGCGGGCCCGGTGTTTTGGGCGCTGCTGCTGGCCGCACAGCAAAAAGCTATTAAAAACATAGCTACCTGGGCTTTGCTGGTGCGCCGAAAGGCCGGTTTTTTCATGAAATCCATCGCAAAAAATTCCTCCACCCCAGGATGGGCGCCAAGGGCGCGCAAACACAAAACCCGCGCGGCCAAACGGCCCGCCAGCGCAACGCTTTGCAGGCCCCCGCGCTCGGCCATCGCCATTTAGTTGAATCAAATCAATGGCTTGCAAAACAGCTTATTTTTAATAAGCAACCATACCGTGTTACCCTTCGCCCCCATGTCCAGATGGTTTTGCCTCCTCCTCCTGGTCTGCGCCACTACCGCGCAGGCAGCCCCCCAGACGGCCAATTCTGACGATATGGACCGTTTGCTCGCCGACAAAGGCCTGCTCACCCGGCTCGAAAACGTGAGCCACCAGGTGGCCGACAAGGCCCACACGGTGGCCGGACAGGCCTCCGAACTGGTGGTCAACGCCATGGGTTTCCTCGGCGTGCCCTACAAGCGCGGTGGCAACAGCGCCGAAACCGGCTTTGACTGCAGCGGTTTTGTGCGCGCCATGTACGAACAGACCGTGGGCCTGCTGCTGCCCCGCCGCGCGGACCAGCAGGCGGCCGCCACCCAGGTCATCGACAAAAAAGAACTGCAACCGGGCGACCTGGTGTTCTTCAACACCATGCGCCGCAATTTCAGCCACGTGGGCATTTATGTGGGGGACGGCAAGTTCATCCACTCCCCCAGCAGCGGCTCGGAGATCCGGGTGGAAGACATGGGCGTGGCCTACTGGAAGCGCCGCTTCAACGGCGCACGCCGCGTGACTTCGACCGAGGGCGCCACCAGCACCGCCCAGGCGGCACAACAGCAGTAATCCTTCACTGCGTCCTCGCCCGCAGGGGGCGGGACCCCATCAGGGCTTGATCTCGTACACCGTCTCGGTGCTGCGGATCGGCCCACCCACCACATTCACCGGCCCGGCAGACGGGTCCTTCAGCAATGCCTTGGCGGCCGCCATGTCCGCCTGGTAACGCACGCGGGCCTGGGATTCGCAGGCCTTGCGTTCTGCAGCGGCCATGGCCCGGCATTCCTCCAGGCTGACCTTGAGCCCGCCACCCGCTTCGCGGATGGCCGATTGGTAGCGCTGCTGGGGCGTGGTGTCCGGCACGGCGCCCCGGGCCAGCGAGGCTTCGCCCTCTTGCGATTGCGCCAGCGCCCCGGTGGGCAGGGCCAGCAGGCCCCCCAAGGCGCAGGCAGCCGCCGCCAGGGCGGCACCGGAGCGGGTCCAACGTGGATAGGTCATGGGAGTTTCCTTTCTTGGTGGATCGAGACAAGCCGGGGTCCAGGGTCGGCTGGCAGCCTGTGGCGCCATCGCCGCCGGGCCCTGCGGCACGGAAAACCCCACTGTAGTTTTGCGGCCGGGCCCTGCCCCGCCAGCAGGTGCCGCGCTACCATGTCAGACACCACCCACAGGCCGCCGCCATGCACCACCCTTCTGCGCCACCCGGGGCCCAGACCCCGCACGACAAAGACTACCTGCGGCGCTTGCTGGCCGAGCGCAACCAGGTGCCCGCCAATGCCGCAGGCATCGATGCCGCCATCGAGCAGGCCTTTGTGCGCAACGTTGCCATTCTGGTGCTGGACATGTGTGGCTTTTCTCGCATCACGCAGCGCCACGGCATCATTCACTTCCTGGCCATGATCCACCAGATGGAACAGGCCGCCCGCCCCGCCATCCGGGGCAACGGCGGCGAAGTCATCAAACAGGAGGCCGACAACCTGTTTGCGGTGTTCGCCACCCCCGAGCAGGCCCTGGAGGCTGCGCTGGACACCTTGCGCGCCCTCCAGGCCATGAACACCGTGTTGCCCCCCGAGCGCATCCTCAACGTGAGCGCGGGCATTGGCTTCGGCCCCACGCTGGTGATTGCGCACCAGGACCTCTTTGGCCCCGAAATGAACTGCGCCTGCAAACTCGGCGAAGACATCGCCGGTGCCAACGATATCCTGCTCACCCAGGCGGCCTACGCTGGCCTGCCGCCGGGCCGTTATGTCTGCGCGGGCACGGACCACCAGATATCGGGCATGGATTTGCATGCGCACCGGTTCGAGCACTGCCTTTTCGACCGTCCCTTGAATCCATTGGCGCCATTGAATTCCACGCCCCCAGACACCATGTCACCTGGGTGAGGCACACAGGGGGCGTTGTCCGACAGGGATGGACCCTGCCCTTCGGTACAGTCGCCCTGTCATCAAAAACCACTCTCAAGGTCAAAGGGGAAAACATGCTGTCAATTCTGGGAACGTTGCTGGTCGGTCTGGTGGTGGGGTTGATTGCCCGCGCCGTCAAACCCGGGGACGACAAGCTGGGCTGGATCATGACCGCGTTGCTTGGCGTAGCGGGGTCCTTCCTGGCCAGCTACGTGGGCATGGCCATGGGCTGGTATGCACAAGGTGACTCGGCGGGCTGGATTGCATCGGTGGTGGGTGCCATGGTTTTGCTGGTGGTGTACAGCCTGGTCAAGGGCAAGTCGTCATAAGCCCGTTTTCAGGCCCACCCCATGCCCAGCGCTTCTCACATGGCTGCCGACAACCCCGAGCTGGCGGCAGCCGTGCAGCGTGCACGCAAGCTGCTGCACCGGCGCGCCCTGGTGGCCGCCGCTGCCAGCATGGTGCCGGTGCCTGGCCTCGATTGGGCCGTGGACGCTGCCCTGCTCTCGCGGCTGATTCCACAGGTCAGTGCCGAATTTGGGTTGTCGGCCGGGCAGATCGACCAGTTGGACCCCAAAAAACGCGAGCAGGTGCAAAAGGCCGTGAGCCTGGTGGGCTCCGTGCTCATCGGCAAGCTGATCACGCGCGAGCTGGTGTTGCGCGCTACCCAGACCGTGGGCCTGCGCCTGACCACCAAACAGGTGGCCAAATACGTGCCGCTGGCTGGCCAGGCGGTGGCCGCCACCATAGGCTACGCCACACTGCGCTATCTGGGCGAGCAACACCTGCGCGACTGTGTGCGGGTGGTGCAGGAGGCGGGCCTGTCATTGCCCGCCCCGCGCAAGTAGGCCCAGCCCAGCGCCTGGCCCTGGCCCTTCACCCGTCCCTCCGCTACTGCGCCGCACAGGCAAAGCTGCTCGCGTCCTCCACGCTGCCCGAGCCCTTGTACTTGGCAAACTGGGGGTACGCGCACAGCGGCCGGGTGCGGTTGGGCATGAAGGTGTTGGCGGGCAGCGCCTTGGCGGCGATGGTGTCGGGCGCCACGCCCTTCTCCACCCAGTCCACCATGGCCTGGATCGAATCAAAGTTGTCGGTGGCCGGGCCGCCCGAGCAGTGGTTCATGCCGGGCACGAAGAAGGTGCGCGCAAAGCCTTGCGTGGCCGCCATGCCGCCGTTGTTGGCAGCCAGGCGTTCGTAGTAGTCCATGGTGTCCAGCGCCGAGAAGATCGGGTCGGACATGCCGTGGATGAACAGCATCTTGCCGCCGCGCTGCTTGAAGGCCGCCAGCTTGTCATCCCGATAGGTGTCATAGATGGCCGAGTACGCCTCCATGCGCGCCGGGTCGGTGTCGAAGTTGAAGGCAAGCGGGTTGAAGCTGAGGTCTGGCGGCGTGAAGAACTCGTTCACCAGCGCATCCACCATCAGCGTGATGTAGCGCGCGTCCGGCGTGGCGGTGGTGGAGCTGCCCAGCGTCCAGGTGCGCCAGCCTGGGGCGGCCAGGCCTGGGTCCCAGGGTTGGCCGGCATACAAGGCTTTTCCTGCAGAGTTGCGCGGGCCCGCAAACACGCTCTTGAGTGCGCCCACCTGGGCGCTGCTCAGGCAGCTGGCACCCTTGGCGCCGCTGCACTGCAGCACCGCCGGGTCAAACTTGCAGGCCTTCACGTTGTTCACCAGGCCGTCGGCCACACCATCGGCCGCGTCGCACGACGACTTGACCGCATCGGCCACCAGGTTCAGGTCGGCGTTGCTGAACGCCTGCGACAGGATGCGCTTGCCCGATGCGTCCTGCGGGGCGATGGCATCGAACTGGATGGTGTTCCACATGGCGGCCACGGTGGCGCCGCTCGACACGCGCATGGCGGGTGCACCGGCGGTGATGGCGTCAAAGTAGTCCGGAAAACGCTGCGAGAACATCATCCCCTGGCGCCCGCCGCCCGAGCAGCCCGAGAAGTACGAGTGGTCGGGCTTGCGGCCATAGCGCGTGGTAATCAGCGATTTGGCGGCCACGGCCGTCTTGTCATACGAGTTGTAGGCATGGTCGATGCGCGCCTGCGGGTCGGCGCCAAAGCTGGCCGTGGTGCCGCTGTGCCCCGCATCGGTGGACACCACCGCAAACCCCTGCCCCAGCGGCGATGGTGTGCCGCCCGAAATGCTGGAGCTGAGCGAGGTGTCGCGCAGGATGCCGTCGTTGCCGCCGCCGCCAATGAAGAGGAAACGCCCGTTCCAGGCGTCCGGCAGGCTCAGCTGAAAGCCGATGGCGTAGTTCTTGCCATCCACGCCCACACGGGGGTTGATGGCGCCCGTGACCACGCAGTGGCCCGGCAGAAAGGCGCCGGTGGCCGCGCCGCCCGGACGCTTGGTGTCTGCCGCCACATAGCTGGTGGTGAGCGTGGTGGCCGCCAGCCCGGCCTTGGTCGATAGCTCGGCGCAGGCCGCAGCGGGCGTGAGCGGCTGGGCCGACGCATCGCCATTGCCGCCACCGCAGGCGGCCATCAGCAGGGGCATGGTGAGTGCTGCGGGCACCAGCTTGCGGCGCAATCCCGCAGCCGGGGGGCTGGCGGGCTGCAGGGTGTTGAAAAAGGACATGGTGTGTGCCTCCGGTCGTGTTGTGGCTGGAATGAGCGTGGAGCGCATGCCCGGCGCCAGGCATGGCTGCGCCCCGGCCCGTGCCGCCTGCGGGTGCAGGTGCGCAGGTCTGGACGCGGGGAAATGTGTTGAGCGGGCTGGGCGCTCAGTCGGCCTTGAAGCCGGTGGCGGCCACGGCCTTGCCCCAGGTCACCGTGTCGGCGGCGATGGTGCGGGCAAAGTCCTGCGAGCTGGTGCCCGTCACGCGGAAACCGGCCTCTTCCATCTTGGCCTTGCCCTCGGGCGACTGCACTGCCTTGATGATGTCGGCGCTCAGCTTGGCGACGATCTCGGGGGGCGTCTTGGCGGGGGCCACGATGCCAAACCACGACGAGAACTCCAGGTTGGCGTAGCCCTGCTCCTTGATGGTGGGCACATCAGGCAGCGCGTTGGTGCGCGTGGCGCCGGTGGAGCCCAGCGCCGCCAGCTTGCCCGCCTTCACATTGGGTGCGGCCAGGCCCACGCTGGCAAACACGCCCTGCACGTCACCGCTGAACAGGCCGCCCAGCGCGTCTGCCGTGTTCTTGTAGTGCACCGGCTCGGGCTTGAGCTTGACCGCATCGCCAAACATGAAGGCGCCAAAGTGCCCCGGCGTGCCCGCGCCAAACGTGGCCAGGAACAGGCCCTTTTGCTGCTTGGTCCAGTCCACAAACTCCTTCACGTTGCGCGATGGCACCTTTTGGGGATTGACCAGCAGCACAAAGTCGGAGGTGACAACCTGGCTCACTGGCACGAAGTCCTTGGCCGGGTCGTAGGGCAGCTTGTTGTAGCTGCTGGGGGCAATGCTGAGCTGGCCGGTCTCGCCCAGCATCAGCGTGTAGCCGTCGGGTGCGGCGCGTGCGGCCTCGCTGGCGGCAATCAGGCCGCCAGCGCCGGGCTTGTTGTCCACGATCACGCCCGCGTTGCCCCAGCCTTCCGAGAGTTTTTGCGCCAGCAGGCGCGCCACGATGTCCGGCCCCGTGCCCGCCGGGAAGCCCACGATGATGCGCACGGGCTTGCTGGGGTAGGCCGCAGCCCCCTGTGCCTGGGCCCCCGCCCAGGGCATGAGCCCGGCAAGGATGGATGCAGCCACCAGGGCGCGGCGCAGGGGTTGGGTGGTGTTTTTCATGGTGTCTCCAGGTCTTGTACGTTGGGAAAGGTCAAAAGATCAAAAAGGGAAAGCAAAGAAGGCCGGACTGCTACCGCAGTTCAAAAAAACGCATGGCCACGGCGTCGGGGTAACGTGCGCCCGTGCCCACAAACATGCGCTCAGCCATCCAGGACAGCGCGGGCGACGCCGTCTCGAAACTCGGGCTGCAGCGGAAATAGACCTGCGCCGGGTCCACCAGCTCGCCGCGCACCAGGCGGGCAATCAACTCGGCCGGGCCCGAGCGCACGGCACGGTTTTGCACATAGATCAGGTCGCCGCCGTCGGTCTCCAGCACATAGCGCGCGTCCAGCTCCGACAGCCGGTCGTTCACGATGAGCTGGAAGTCCGCGCCGCCCGGCAGCACCCGCGCGCTCCAGCCATCGCCGGTGGCAGTGCCACCCAGGATGGGGATCAACCTGCGCAGGCCGTGCACGGTGTGGCCCACCTCCTGGGGGGTGCCAACCTCCACGTGAAGGTCGGCAAAAAACTGGAATTGCGGATCGGGCAAGGGGATGAGGTCAGACATGGGACCTAGCGTAAGTCCCGTTGCAAGCAGCGCCTGTCATCCCAGAGGATGACGGGATAACCCGAGCGCCCCGGTGGCCGCATCGGGGGCAGTTTCAGCGCACACTCCAGCTTTTCGCCCCCCATCACCTCGCAATTTCCGACTTTTCCATGCGGCAGTGGCTCCCCTCCTCTTCCCAGACTGTGCCCGGCCGGCAGGTGCTGCACAGCCCTGCCAGCCAGACGCTGGCCAGCATGGTTCATCGCCTGGGCGACAACGGCTTTGCGCCGGGCCTGCTGCAAGACCTGGAGCCCGTGTTGCCCGCCGCATCCTGGTCGGTGTACCGCACGGGCCACCGCTGCAAACCCACACTATTCATGTCGGCCAGCCGGGGCGTACCCGACACCACGCAGGACTGCTGGTGGGCCTACCTCTCGGGCCCCTACCGCAGCGACCGCACCTGGGGCCGCCCGTTTGACGAAGTGCCTGTGGCCGCACCCGAAACGCGCCTGTGCCATGTGACCGCGACCGAGGTGGAGGGCGAACACCGCGCCCGGGTGTACGAAGCCCATGGCGTGGCCGAGCGCGTGTCGGTGGTCGAATATGAAAGCGATGGCTCGGTGTTTGCCGTCAACTTCTATCGCCACCAGCACCAGCGCGCCTTCAGCGACCGGCAGATCAGTGCGTTCGAATCCGTCGCGCCGGTGTTGCTGGCACTCACGCGCAAGCACATCGACCTGTCACACCCCCACCTGCACCCTGCCCCGCTGTGGCCGGATGTGGCCGCCCCCGGCCCCGTGTTGGCGCTGCCCTCCGATGTGGCCCTGGCCCCGCAGCCCGCCGACGGTCTGCCCGTGCTGCGCATGCGCCTGGTGCGCCTGCAGGCTGAGCTGACCGAGCGCGAGCTGGACGTGTGCGCGCGCCTGCTGCAGGGCATGACACACGAGGGCATCGCCAGCGACCTGGGCCTGAGCCTGCCCACCGTCAAGACCTACCGCAACCGCGCCTTTGCGCGCCTGGGCATCCATTTCCGCAACGAGCTGTTCGCACGGGTACTGGGCGGCTGAGCGGCGCCCTTCCTGCTCAGACGCCTGGAACCCAGGGCGGCGGCCGCCGCCGGATGGTCTGCGCCTTCACGATGGCCGTGTTGGTCTGCGCCTTGTCGGCAATGCGGTCCAGCACCCCGTCCAGCTGCTCGATGGACCGCACAAACACCCGGGCCACAAAACAGTCGTCGCCTGTGACCTTGTCGCATTCGCAGAACTCGGGTGTGTCGCGGATCAGTTGCTCCACCGCAGCCAGTTGGCCCGGCAGGGGGCGAATCCGCACGATGGCCTGCAGCTGGTAGCCCAGCGCGCGTGGCTCGATGTCTACCGTGAAGGCGCGCACCACCCCGCGCTCTTCCAGCCGCCGCAGGCGCTCGGACACGCTGGGCGATGACAGGCCCACGCGCTCGCCCAATTCCTTGAGCGAGGTGCGCGCGTCTTGGTGCAGCTGGGTCAGGATGGCTTGGTCGATGGCGTCCATGGTGCAGAGGTGAAATTGCAGGAGTGCCTCAGATTATCAGGAGCAACTAAAAAACCACCTAATACAAAGCATTCCTTGCGAAGCTTCTGTTTTCTATAGTTCTGCCATCACCACACAGAGCAACAGGCGCACAGGTATGGACAAGAAAACACAGGGCACGCTGGAGATGAGCGCCGCCATGGCCATCTCGGGAACCATCGGCTGGTTTGTCGTGCAATCGGGCCTGCCCGCGCTGGAGGTGGTTTTCTGGCGCTGCGCTTTTGGCGCCGTGGCCCTGGGCCTGGTGTGCTGGGCCATGGGGCTGCTGCGCGGCATGACCTGGCGCATCGCGCGCTGGGCCGCACTGGGCGGCGTGGCCATCGTCACCAACTGGCTGCTGCTGTTCAGCGCCTACTCCCATGCCTCCATCTCCGTCGCCACAGCGGTCTACAACACGCAGCCGTTCATGCTGGTGGTCTTTGGTGCCCTGCTGTTTGGCGAGCGCGTCACGCTGGCCAAACTCGGCTGGCTGGCCACGGCCTTTGTGGGCATGCTGCTCATCGTGCAGGCCAAGCCCGGTGCGGGCTTACCGGGCGGCGACTACGCCCTGGGCATTGCCATGGCGCTGGGCGCGGCGTTCTTCTGGGCCGTGGCCTCGGTCATTGCCAAGCGGCTCACGGGCACACCGCCGCACCTGATTGCGCTGGTGCAGGTGGCCGTGGGCGTGCTCATGCTCGCGCCCTTTGCCCGGCTGGGCACCCCGCCACAGGGCGCCAGCACCTGGCTGCTGCTGGTCACCCTGGGCGTGGTGCACACGGGCCTCATGTACATCCTGCTGTATGGCGCGGTGCAAAAGCTGCCCACCTACCTGCAGGGGGCGCTGTCGTTCATCTACCCCGTGGTGGCGATTGGCGTGGACTTCGTGGCGTTCGGCCACCGGCTGCAACCCGCGCAGTGGCTGGGTGCTGCCACCATCTTGCTGGCCGCCGCCGCCATGAACCTGCAGGCCACCCGGGGCCGCCCCGCCGTGCAGCCTGCCCCTGCGGGCGTTGGCAGTACCAAGCCCCGGTAGCCCAGCTGTGGCTGCGGAATAGCCACGTTTCTCACCACCCACCAGCGCCCCCGGACTTGCTCCGGCGTGGCGCTGGCGGCGCTTCATGTCCACTTAATCTAGGCCGCGCCCAATGCAGTTCGTGGGCAGTCAGCCCACATCCTCACCACCACGGACACAGAAACCTCACCATGAAACTGCACGTCACCGCCCTTGTTCTTGCACTCAGCTCCGCCGCCGCCCTGGCAGGTCCCGCCTGCAATGCCCCCGAGGGGACATGGATGAAGGAAGCCGACTTCAAGGCCGGGCTCGAAAAACAGGGCTACCAGATCCGCACCTTCAAGGTCAGCAAGGGCAAGTGCTATGAAATCTATGGCCTGGATAAGGCGGGCAAGAAGGTGGAGATCTATTTCAACCCCGCCACCGGCGCCGAACTGGAACGCAAGTAGGCCGCAGCGCCCGCCCCCTAACAGCCCCTGCGCAGCGAGTTCCCCATGAACCTTGCCCACTCCACACAAGCCCCCGAAACCCACCGGGTGTGGGACCCCTTCGTCCGCATCTTCCACTGGAGCCTGGTCGCCTGCGTGGTGCTGAACCAGTTCGTTCTGGAGGACGGCAAAACCGCCCACGAGTGGGTGGGCTACACCGCCAGCGCGCTGGTGCTGGCGCGCGTGCTCTGGGGGTTTGTGGGCACCCGGCATGCGCGCTTCAGCGACTTCTTTCCTACCCCCGCACGCCTGGCCGCCCACCTGCGGGCCTTGCAACGCGGCGAGCACCCGCACCATGCCGGCCACAACCCGCTGGGGGCCGTGATGATGCTGGCGCTGATGGCGCTGGTGCTGGCCCTGGGTGCCACGGGCTGGATGCAGACGACCGACGCCTTTTTTGGCGAAGAGTGGCTGATGGAGCTGCACGAAGCCCTGGCCCACGGCTTGCTGTGGGCGGCGGGGCTGCACGCGGCGGCGGCCATCGTCATGGGGCGGCTGGAGCGGGTGCGCCTGGTGCGCGCGATGGTCACCGGTGTGAAGCAGCGCTTCTGAAGCGAAAAAAGGAAGCGCGTGCGATTGCTGCTGCTGGAAGACGACCCCACACTGGGCGAAGGACTGCGGGATTTTCTGCAGCACGACGGCCACCGGGTGGACTGGTGCACCACCCTGGCGCAAGCCAGGGCCTTGGTGTCCGAACCCTATGACGCCTGGCTGCTGGACTGGAACCTGCCCGATGGGTCGGCGCTGGACTGGCTGCGCAGCCTGCGTGCCAAGGGAGGCCGGACACCCGCCCTGGTCCTCACGGCGCGCGACATGCTCAGCGACCGCATCCATGGCCTGGACAGCGGGGCCGACGATTTCCTCGTCAAGCCGTTTGCGCCCGAGGAACTGTGCGCGAGGCTGCGGGCCCTGTCGCGCCGGATCACCGGTGGCGCGCCTTGCAAGGCGTTTGGCGCCGTCGATGTGCGGCTGGCCGACAAAGAGGTGCGCCTGCACGGCCAGCGGGTGGAGCTGACGGCCCGCGAATGGGCTGTGCTGGAGGCCCTGGTGCTGCGCGCAGGGCGCACCGTGTCGGCGCCTGACCTGCAGGCGCTGGTGCTGGGGCTGGACAACGACCTCAATAGCAACGCGCTGCAGGTGCATGTGTTCCACCTGCGCAGCAAGCTGGGCAAGGACCTGATCCAGACCGTGCGTGGCCTGGGCTACCGGATGGCCGCCCCCGGCCTCCCGGACTGAGGACCACCGCTGCATGGTCAACAACACCCGATTGCCGTCCATCCGGGGCCGCCTGATCCAGTCGCTGCTGTGGTCCTCGGTCGCATTTGGCCTGCTGACGGCCCTGGTGGTCTGGTTTGTGATTGCCCACGAAATGGGCGAACTGATGGACCAGGAACTGCGCGAAACCTCGGAGATATTCCACAACGTGCTCGCGGCCCAGCCCGGTTTTGCCTATGGCGCTTCCAGCGCCACCCAGCATTTCGACTACGAAAAACGGCTCTCTTCCGTTTCGGGTGGAACACTACAGTACAAATAAACCCATTGACACCCCCCGAACAGGAGCCCTCCCCATGCAAGAAGCGTTGTTCTGCCAGGCATTGGGGCTGGCCGCGCCCTGG
>Ga0187844_10000449_pt1 | contig 31907 bp, 32 predicted proteins | sample SpaLakP09_SKY_50_FD_134517 | JGI IMG/M metagenome (GOLD analysis project Ga0187844, IMG submission 134517) | Oligotrophic lake water microbial communities from Sparkling Lake, Wisconsin, USA - SP09_SKY_50 | ecosystem: Environmental > Aquatic > Freshwater > Lake | place: USA: Sparkling Lake... | reverse complement strand
GCTTCGGCTTGCTTGAGGATGGCGATGATCTGGCTGTCGGTAAAGCGGGACGTCTTCATGTAGAGCTTTCTGTTAAGTAGAAAATTCTACTTCTAAACGCGCTCTTTTTGCGGGGGGATTACCTGTGGAGCTGACTCGTTTTTCGATATTTCGAATCAAACTTAGTATCGTTGTTACGACGTTAGGCGGGAAGTCAAACACGACCATTATTACGAATGGATCAAGCATCTGGCGACGACCGGACGATCGCGCCAAGCGACGCCTCTCGTTCTGTCGAGAATTCGGTATCGCATATCTGGGTAGGTAATTCCGCAGTACACTGAATGGTCAACCTGACTTGTGCTGAGACTGTGGCGCTTCTCGGGTGGACCGCCTTCAAAGCATGGAGAAATTTTAGCGGCTAAATTTGTCAACCCTACTGGAGCCTGCGTGTACAACCTCATCCTCCTGACAAACATCCTGCGCATCCTCGACGACATCGGGATGACCAAGAGCGAACTGGCAAAAAAGGCCGGCATGTCGGTATCATTCCTCTCCGACCTGACCAACGACCAGGCCAACCCGTCTTTGCGCATCATGGAAGCGATCGCGCACGCGCTTGACACGCCATTGCCTGCGCTGCTTGAGACAACCGATCTGGACAGACAAACCCTGGAGGAGCTAGCTGGCGGCAAGTCCAGGCTCAGCTTGCCCGAGGGTTACGCGCGCGTGGCTGCGATCCTAACCGAATTTCAAGCGTTCACGGTCAGGCAGTGGGACCAGGAAAATCGCAAACGCCTCGACGCAGCAAAAGCGCGGCGTAAGAGCATAACTGCCAAAAAGACGTAGCCCCGCAGTTCAAATACGTTACCTACACGCGAATTATCGCGGCCGGCGTTGCCCAACCTGCGCGCGCCTGTGCTAATCCTTTACCGCTAACAATCCACCTGAGATCACGCAAGTAAGCTCGGTCAAGCTTTGCCGTCAATGCAACGTTTGTTCTAGATCGTTTCGGTATACCGGCAGCCATGTAGTATCGCTCGGCATAACCCAGAGCGAGCAATCATGACTGAGCGTGATGACAGCGTTGCAACCATCAAGACGCGAGCCAAGGAACGGCTCATGCGCGATATGGGGCCCGAACTCCTGGCCGTGCTCGCTGACCCCCGCACGGTTGAAATCATGCTCAATGCCGACGGATGCCTGTGGCAGGAACGGCTGGGGGAGGGGATGCGCCGCATCGGCGAAATGCGGCATGCGAAGGCGGAGGCCATCATCAAGACTGTGGCCGCGGCTTTGGATCAGGTGGTCAACAAGGCCCATCCCCTGGTTGAAGGCGAGTTGCCGCTCGATGGCTCGCGGTTTGCGGGCCAGCTTCCACCGATAGTCTCAGCGCCCACCTTTGCGATTCGCAAACGCGCCATCGCAGTCTTCACGCTCGACCAGTATGTCGAGGCCGGGATCATGACGGCGCGACATTGCCAAGCTCTTAAAGTCGCGGTCCGCGAGCATCGGAATATCCTCGTCACCGGTGGAACCGGTTCCGGCAAGACCACGCTCGTCAACGCAATCATCAGCGAAATGGTGAGCGCGAATCCCGACGAGCGAGTGTGCATTATCGAAGATACCGGCGAAATTCAGTGCACAGCCACGAACTGCATCCAGTACCACACCGCGCTGGACGTCCCCATGACGACTCTGCTCAAGGTCATCCTGCGCATGCGCCCGGACCGGATCCTCGTCGGCGAAGTGCGCGGGGCAGAGGCGCTCGATCTACTGGACGCGTGGAATACAGGGCACGAGGGTGGCGCGGCCACCCTCCATGCCAACAGTGCCCTCGCTGGCCTTACGCGCCTGAAGTCACTTATCACCCGTAATGACGCTGCACCTTCCGAAATCGAACCCCTGATTGGCGAGGCCGTCCACCTCGTCGTGCACATCGCCCGTGTTCCCGAAGGCCGCCGCGTACAGGAGATCCACGAGATCTCTGGATATGCGGCTGGTCGCTATCTCTCTAAAACCCTCTAGGAGCGTCAAATGGAGCCGATTCGCTTTGTCCCGCAATCCCTGTTCAACCGCGCAGCGTTGCCTTATCTGTGCCTGGCGCTGCTGTTCGCGTACTTGCTGCTGGTGCCGGAGCACGCTCACGCGTCCGAGGGGACAGGAGGTTCGCTTCCATACGAATCCTGGCTTGGCAATCTACGCAACAGCGTTACTGGGCCAGTGGCATTCGCCCTGTCACTCATCGGTATCGTCGTATCCGGCGGAACTCTGATACTGGGCGGAGATCTGAATGGCTTCTTTCGCACGATGATGTTCGTGGTGCTGGTGATGGCACTGCTGGTCGGTGCCCAAAACATGATGAGCACCTTCTTCGGTCGCGGTGCGGAAATTGCCGCAGTGGGCGACGTTGGGCGCGGACATGGCCACCTTGTAGCCGAAGCGGCCAACCCACTTGTGGGCTAGCCATGGCACTGCGCACGATTCCCATCCGCCGTGCGGGGAACCGGCACAACCTGTTCATGGGCGGAGACAGAGAACTGGTCATGATGGCCGGGCTGCTGGCCTTCGCGCTGATTTTCCAGGCGCAGGAACTGCGGGCGACGGTAGTCGGGCTGTTGCTGTGGTTCGGCGCGCTGTTTGCGTGCCGGCGCATGGCCAAGGCCGACCCCCAGATGCGCTTCGTCTACATGCGGCATCGCCGCTACAAGTCGTACTATCCGGCGCGCAGCACGCCCTTCAGGGTCAATACCAAGAGCCAGGGGAGGCAATACAAATGAACGGCTTACTTGCGATCTCATTCGCAGCCGCAGGCGCTTTGATGCTGCTTCTGCTGTACCTGCGAATCCGCGCGGCGAACAGCGCGATGCAACTGAAACGGCACCGTGCCACCCGTGCTGGCTTCGCAGACCTGCTCAATTACGCGGCCGTGGTGGATGACGGTGTGGTCGTCTGCAAGAACGGGGCCTTCATGGCCGCCTGGCTGTACCAGGGCGACGACAATGCCAACAGCACCGACGAGCACCGTAACGCCACCTCGGTCCGGATCAACCAGGCGCTCTCTAGCCTGGGCAACGGTTGGATGATGCATGTCGACGCGGTGCGCCGGTCCGCGCCCGGGTATCCGGACGCGCAGCAGTCGCATTTCCCCGACCCGATCTCGACGGCGGTCGATGAGGAACGGCGCCGATTGTTTCAAGGACTCGGGACCATGTATGAAGGCTACTTCGTACTGAGTGTGACTTATTTCCCCCCCGTGCTCGCTGAGCGCAAGTTCGTCGAGCTCATGTTCGACGACGAGGCGACTGCACCCGACCGCCATTCCCGCACACAGGGACTGATCGAGTACTTCAAGCGCGAGTGCGTCAACATCGAGTCGCGCCTGTCCGCGTCACTCAGGCTGACGCGTCTGCGCGGGCGGAAAATCGCTCAGGAAGATGGTTCCAGCGTCACGCACGACGATTTCCTGCGCTGGCTGCAGTTCTGCGCGACGGGAAAGAACCACCCGGTGATCCTGCCCAGCCATCCGATGTATCTCGACTGCCTGATTGGTGGCCAGGAATTGTGGAGCGGTGTCGTGCCTCGCATCGGCTGCAAGTTCGTTCAGGTTGTCGCGATCGACGGTTTCCCCCTCGAGTCGTCGCCTGGCATCCTGTCGTCCCTTGCCGAGCAGGCGTGCGAGTACCGTTGGTCGTCGCGTTTCATCTTCATGGAGCCGCATGAGGCAGTGGCGCACCTCGAGAAGTACCGCAAGAAGTGGAGGCAGAAGATCCGCGGGTTCTTCGACCAGGTCTTCAACACGAATAATGGCGCGGTCGATCAGGATGCCCTGTCGATGGTGGCCGACGCCGAGGCTGCGATCGCCGAGGTCAACTCTGGTCTCGTAGCCCAGGGCTACTACACCAGTGTCATCGTGATGCTGGATGAGGACCGCGATCAGCTGGAGCGATCGGCGCGCATGATCGAGAAGGCGATCAACCGGCTCGGTTTCGGGGCACGCGTCGAGACCATCAACACGCTCGACGCCTTCCTGGGCAGCCTGCCGGGCCACGGCGTCGAGAACGTGCGCCGGCCGCTGATCAACACCCTTAACCTGGCCGATCTCCTGCCGACCAGTACGATCTGGACTGGCCTGGGCCATGCGCCGTGCCCGATGTACCCGCCGAACGCGCCTGCGCTGATGCAGTGCGTGACGCAGGGTTCGACGCCGTTCCGGCTGAACCTACACGTACGCGACCTGGGCCATACCTTGATGATTGGCCCGACGCGTTCCGGGAAATCGACCAAACTGGCGCTGGTCGCGCTGCAATTGCTGCGCTACGCGGGTATGTCGATCTACGCGTTCGACAAGGGCATGTCGATGTACCCGACCACAAAGGCCGTGCAGGGCTGCCATTTCGAGGTCGCGGCCGACGACTGCCTCAGCTTCTGCCCGCTGCAGTTCCTTGCGACGAAAGGAGACCGGGCATGGGCCATGGGTTGGATCGACACGATCCTCGCGCTCAACGGTGTCCAGACTACGCCGGCGCAGCGCAATGAGATCGGCAACGCCATCATGAACATGCACGAAAGCGAGGCGCGCACGTTGTCCGAGCTGTCACTGACGATCCAGGACGAGGAGATCCGCGAGGCGCTGAAGCAGTACACCGTCGATGGCATGATGGGGCATCTGCTCGATGCCGAGGAGGACGGCCTCGAACTGTCGCGGTTCACGACGTTCGAAATCGAGGAGTTGATGAACCTCGGAGAGAAGTACGCGCTGCCGGTGCTTCTGTACCTGTTCCGTCGCGTCGAGCGCAGCCTGCATGGTCAGCCTGCGGCTATCCTAATCGACGAGGCATGGCTGATGCTCGGTCATCCCGTATTCAGGGACAAGATCCGCGAATGGCTCAAGGCATTCGCCAAGAAGAACTGCCTGGTGCTGCTGTCGACGCAGAGTCTCACCGATGCCGCGGGGAGCGGGATCCTCGATGTGATCGTGGAGTCCACCGCCACCAAGATCTTCCTGCCCAACCTGAACGCCCGCGACGACGACACGGCTGCGTTGTACCGCCGCATGGGGTTGAACAACCGCCAGATCGATATCCTGGCCGGTGCGATTCCGAAGCGTCAGTACTACTGCGTCACCGAGTCGGGCCGGCGTTTGTACGACGCTGCCCTCGGCCCGCTCGCGCTGGCGTTCGCCGGCTCGACCGACAAGGAATCGATCGCCACAATCAAGCGGCTGGAAGCGAAGCATGGCGACGGCTGGGTGCATGAATGGCTATCCGGTAAGGGGTTGCGCCTCGCCGACTATCTGCCTATGTCGGATGATGCATCGATCGCATTCACTAACGAGACATCCACGAATGATGAGGTGACGACATGAACATCAAGATTGGCCCGGTGTTCACGGGCCTGATACGGCGTAAGCCAGCGGACGATCCCCGCCGCGACGGAGGACGGCTCGATGGCGGACGGCGGACGGAGGAAAGCGAGAATCCGTACTTGGCAGCGCGTCGCACCTGGAACGATCATGTCGGCGCCGTCGTCGCAAGCCGCCAGATGGCCACGCTGGGCGGCGTGCTGTGCCTGCTGATTGCGCTGGCGGCGGTCGGCGGCATGACCTATATCGGCAGCCAGTCGAAATTCATCCCGATGGTCGTCGAGGTCGACAAGCTCGGGCAGCACGCTGCCGTTAGGCCGCTTGACGGCGCGCAGCCGGCTGACCCGCGCGTGGTACGTGCGAGCGTGGCGGCGTGGATTGCCGACGCGCGCCTCGTCACGCCCGACGTCGCTCTCCAGCGCAAAGCCGTATTGCGGGTGTACACGATGCTGGCGCCGAACGATGCAGCGACTGCCAGGATGAACGAATGGCTGAACGGTACCGAGGCAAGCTCACCGTTCAAGCGCGCCGCCAACGAGACCGTGAGCGTCGAGATCGAGACAGCGCTGCAGCAGACCGGCGAGACCTGGCAGGTCGACTGGATCGAGACCACCCGCGATCGCCAGGGCGTGCTCAAGTCGGCACCCCAGCGCTGGCGTGCCCTGGTGACGGTGTACACGGTCGACGCGACACCGGAGACCACGGAAGAGCAGATGCGCGACAACCCACTGGGCATCCACGTGCGCGACTTCACCTGGTCGAAACAACTTTAAGGGGCATGCCATGAAAACGCAGTTGATAGCAGCGACCCTGTGCGCTCTGCCTATTGCCGCACTGGCTGGCGAAACGGGCGCAGTCACCGCGGAGCGAAGGGCGGCCGACGCATATTTCTCGAAAGAGAATGGAAAGCTGAGTAGCCAGGAAAAGGCAGCGCTTGCCGTGGCCCAGCGTTGGCAGGCCAGCGGAGACGCCATCAAGCCCGTTCCCGGTCCCGACGGCATGGTGCGTTTTGTCTATGGCGTCCAGCGGATCACCGTTGTATGCGCGGTGCTGCAGGTGTGCGACATCGAGCTGCAGCCCGGCGAGCAGGTCAACAACATGAACGTTGGCGACACCCGCTTCGCGGTGGAACCGGCGATCAGCGGCAGCGGCGGTACCGAAGTGCAGCATCTGATCGTCAAGCCGCTCGACGTCGGGCTGGAGACGTCATTGATCGTCACGACCAATCGGCGCACTTACCACATCCGCCTGCGGTCGCACAGGACCGACTACATGCCACGCGTCGGCTTCACGTATATGGAGGATACGACTGCCAAATGGGACGAAATCCGGACACGAGAGGCAAGACTCAAGCAGGAGCGGACACTCCCTGGTACCCAGGAAGACGTGCGTGACCTGAGCTTCAACTATGAGGTCAAGGGCTCGGCGGCGTGGAAGCCGGTCCGCGTCTACAACGACGGCACCAGGACCGTGATCCAGATGCCCGCCACCATGAGTCAGACCGAAGCGCCGGTCCTGCTGGTGGTGCGCAAGGAGGGCGGGTGGCTAAGCGGCGACGATGAGACCGTCACCGTCAACTACCGTGTGCATGGCGACCGCTACATTGTCGACAACGTATTCCAGAAGGCGATCCTGATTGCTGGCGTGGGTAGGAATCAGGAACGCATCACGATCACGAAGGAGAGATGACATGAGCAGGATTGCTCTGCTGGCGTCGCTGACCGTCCTGGCCGGCTGCGTGTCCCCTAAACCTCCCGGCTACGGCAGCTTTGCCACAGCCAGCGCTATCATCGAAAAGAAAATGGTCGATGACGCAGTCAAAAAGCTGGTCACGCTATACCCGCCAGCAGGTACCCGCTTCGTGCTACAGCATGGTGGCGCCGATCCCTTCGGTAGTTCGCTCCTGACCACGCTGCGGGCGCAGGGCTATGCGCTGCAGGACCATGCCTCAGCCTCCAAGTCCGATGCTGACGGCAACGGCGTCAGTCGCACGCTGGCGTACATATTCGATCAGCCAGCCGGAGCGGACCTCTACCGGGTCACGCTGACAATCGACGCCCGGAGCCTGTCGCGGGTGTACCTTGCGAAGGACGGCAGCGTGGCGCCGGCCGGCTATTGGGTACTGAAGGAGTAGGGCCATGAGCGGCGTGCCAGAAATCGACATGTCACCAGACGCCTCACCTGGCCAGCAGTCGAAAGGCGCTGGCGTCCGGCGCGTGAACAACGTGCCGCTGTATATCCTCGGCGGTGCGATGACTACGTTCCTAGTGATCATGGCATCGGTCGCGGCCAACCGCGCCCACCAGCAGAACCAGCCAGCAGCGAAATCGCCGCAGAAGGCCGGCAACACGACCATGTTCGCAAACGCGATCGTGGGTGATCAGAAGGACGGCATCATCCAGGCGGTAGCGGTGCCGCCGGCGATTCCCGTGCTGCCAGAATCGGCCACTATGCATCAGGCAATACTGGCGATCGCCAAGCCCGATAATCCGGACCTGCCGCCAGCGCCACCGACGTCGACGCAGCAGCAGATACAGGATCAGCAGATGGCGCAGGGCGGGGTGCGCAGTCCCGCCGACGACGAGGCCACGCGCATCCGCATCATCAAATTGCAGCAGCTCGACGAAGCGGTTAGAGCACGTTCGAGCCTGCAGGTCGTGGCAGCGCGCAGCGCCGCTTCAAGTTCTGTCTCGGGTTCTTCTGCGAACGCATTCGTCGGCACGTCCCCTGCTGGCGGCGACGAGATCCTGGCGAAGCTGGCGGCCGTGCGCCAGCAGATAGAGGCGTCGACAGCCGATGATCCGACGGGGGCCTATCAAGCCCGCCTGCAGCTGTTACGCCTCGGCCAATCGGCCAGCGACTCGAATGGACTAGGTGTCGCGCAGCCAACGCAGTCCGGGACCGGACGCAACGACGTGACGCGGTTCGCGGGAGGGCAGGGCGACCGCTGGCGGCTCGATGCGGAGCCGGGCGCACCACGTACGCCCTACGAGCTCCGCGCAGGCTTCGTAATCCCGGCAATTCTGATCTCTGGTATCAACTCCGAGCTTCCGGGGCAGATCATGGCTCAGGTCAGCCAGGACGTGTACGACACGGCCCGAGGCAAATGGAGATTGATCCCGCAGGGCTCGCGCCTGGTTGGCGCCTATTCCAGCGATGTCGCCTACGGCCAGGCACGTGTTCTGGTTGCATGGCAGCGCATCGTATTCCCTGACGGGAAGGCAATAGACATCGGTGCGATGCCGGGTGCGGACAGCGCAGGATATGCAGGCTTCAACGACAGAGTGAACAACCACTACTGGAAGACCTTCTCGTCCGCCTTCCTGATGTCGGCCGTGACCGCGGGGATCGCGACCAGCCAGCCCGAGAACAGTGGATATGGCCGCCCGAGTTTTGGCAGCGCGATGAGCGAGGCGGTCGGACAGCAGCTGGGTCAGGTGACGGCGCAGCTGGTCGCAAAGAACCTCAACATCGCCCCGACGCTCGAGATCCGTCCTGGCTACCGCTTCAACGTCATCGTCACCAAAGACATGACCTTTTCCAAACCATATCAGCCGTTCGACTATTGACGCCAAGGAGAAGCCCATGAACACGCTGTGCAGTACGGTTTCAGCCGCTAAAGTCGCATCAACTCTGGCGTTTGCCCTCGGGATTGGGTGGACCGCGCCAGCCTCCGCTCAGTGGGCGGTGTTCGACGCCGCGAACGTTGTCCAATCCACGATCACAGCGACAGAAAACATCTCTCAGACCTTGAAGCAAATCCAGCAGTACCAGACCCAACTGCAGCAGTACGAGAATATGCTGCGCAACACGGCCGCGCCGACCTCGAATGTCTGGGACCAGGCACAGACTACGATGAATCAATTGCGTGCTTCGATCGACACGCTGGTCTACTACAAGAACACCCTTGGCAGCGTTGATACCTACCTCGGCAAGTTCAAGGACATGAACACCTATCAGGCCTCGCGCTGCTTCTCGTTCAACGGTTGCACTCAGGCCGAGTGGGAGGCGATGCAGGCGTCCCAGCGCCTGGGATCGGAGGCACAGAAAAAGGCCAACGACGCTCTGTTTCGTGGCCTCGACCGGCAACAGGATGCCATGGTTGCGGACGCACGCCAGCTGGAGCGACTGCAATCATCGGCCCAGGGCGCGCAAGGTCAGGTGCAAGCGATCGGTTACGCGAACCAGCTGGCGAGTCACCAGGCGAATCAACTGCTGCAGATCCGGGCGCTGCTCATTGCGCAACAAAACGCGGTTGCCACAAGAAATGAGGTCATCGCAGATCGCGAAGCGAGAGAAGCTGCCGCGGCTGTACAACTGCGTGCGGGGACGTATCAGCCAAGCCCGGTTCGTACTTGGTGAAGGAGATCGCAACCATGAAAACAACCTATTTACTCATCCTGCCTCTTTTGGCTACCGGGACAATGAGCGCTTGCGGTAATCGGTCAGATGTTGCGAGCCCCGATTGCGCTGAGCTAGCTACAGGAAAGCTAAGTGAGGCGCAGCAGCTCAAGCTGGCGAAGAAGTGCCCGCGAGCTGGACCTGTCTTTAAGCCTAGCCCTGCACGGAATTGGTGAGGGATATCATGAGACAGCGAGTCAATGCGAGAGACCTGTCGCTGTTGATGCTTCTGCTTGGGCTTGCATTTTTTTCGTCGCAGGCGTCAGCGGCCGTGGACAACAGAGGCATTCTCGATACCGTTCTCGATCGCTATTCATCGGCAGCGGCGACATGGGGCGCGCTGGTTACCGTGCGTGCAACTTGGCTGTTTTGGACGCTCGTAGTGATCAGCATGGTCTGGACGTTTGGGATGATGGCAGTCCGTAAAGCTGACATAGGCGAGTTCTACGCTGAGTTCGTCCGTTTCACCATATTTACCGGTTTCTTTTGGTGGTTGTTGACGAACGGCCCTGCATTTTCGACTTCAATCATGAATTCGCTGCGACAGATAGCTTCCGAAGCAGCCGGCGTGCCGAATAACCTGGCTCCGTCGGGAATTGTTGACATGGGCTTCGCCATTTTTTTTAAAGTGCTCGACATGTCGACCGTCTGGAAACCCATTGATAGCGCGACTGGGCTTGTTATCAGCGGCATTGTGCTGGTTGTTTTCGCTCTGGTGGCCGTTAACATGCTTCTTCTCTTGGTCAGTGGATGGATCCTGGCCTATGCCGGGGTATTTTTCCTGGGATTCGGCGGCTCGCGGTGGACGTCCGATATGGCGATCGCTTACTACAAAACGGTCCTGAACATTGCAGCGCAACTTTTTACGATGGTTTTTCTCGTTGGCGTCGGTAAGTCTTTCGTCGATCTCTACTACTCCGGGATGAGCGCGGGGCTCACGCTCAAAGAGTTGAGCGTCATGTTGGTCGTAGCTCTAGTCCTGCTTCGCCTGGTTGAAACCATTCCCGGCCTTGTAGGAAGTCTTGCGGGAGCAGGCACCTCCTCACTAGGAAGCGGGTTCGGGACAGGAGCTGTGATCGGCGCGGCGGCGTTTGCAAGTGCCGGTATGGCGACGGCCGGTGCTGCGCTCGCTTCTGGAGGTGTTGGTCTAGCAGGCGGCGCCCAAGCATTGATGTCTGCGTTTTCCAAAGCGAGTGCAGCAGAAAGTGCCGGCGGTGGCGCCAGCTTTTTGCAAGCCGGGTCCGAAACGGCTGCGAGCGGCGTTGGGAGTCCGCTCGCGGCTGCAATGGGCGAAGGCCAAACAGGCCAAGGCGATCTCGGTCCTGGTGCCTCGACCTCGTCAAATGTATCAAACGCAGGTTTTGGAAGCGTAAGTGCAGGGACAACAACAGGGAACGCGTCGCTGGGGGCGCGAAGCTCGGCGGTTGATGCTGGAAAGGACGATGGGGCTCCCGGGGAGGTGAAACGCGGTAAAGCGATCAAAGCGCTTGGCTCGATCGCGGCGAAAGCAGGTAAGGTCGCCGTAGGCACAGTCGGTAATTTAGCAGTCGGCTCCTGGGATGTCGCAAAGGACAAAGTAGGCGACATGAAGACCAGTACGCTCGACCGTATAGGCGAATCAACTGGCGGCAAGATCGCTGCGGCGATTAACGCACGAAATGCTGCTGACAAAGCGGTGTTGTTTGGCGCAGATAGCCTGTCCGCCGCGGATGGGCTAACCGACCGTGAATCGGAAGTGGCTGCTTTCCGTGACCGTTCGTAGGTGCCGATCATGCTCGTTCTCGATCTCCCGCCAGAGCTACATGAACGTGTCGTGTGTTCCATCGCTGCCGCAGTCAAATACGACGTGCCCGCGAACATCGTACTTGCAGTCGCGGAGAAAGAGGGCGGCCGTCCGGGCCAATGGAAACATAACGGCAATGGCTCGGACGACGTGGGTCCGATGCAGTTCAATACGGCATACTTGCGCGAACTGGCTCGCTTTGGCATTACAGCGAACGATGTCGCGCGTTCCGACTGCTATCCGTTCGACCTTGCCGCATGGCGGCTCCGCATGCACCTCAGGCGCGATGCTGGTGATCTTTGGACCCGTGCCTCGAACTACCACTCGCGCACGCCGCGTTACAATGCGATCTATCGTTCAGATCTCATCAGGCGGGCTGCCAAGTGGGCGGACTGGTTGAAGGCCAGGTTCATGACCTACGACTTCCGTGCGCCCGCCGGCGCTGCGGAGGTGAATGCTGATTAACCAGTCCTCAAGGCTGAGGATTCGCCTTCCTTGTTATCAAGTCATAGCTGGTACTGCGCCCGCCAGCTCCTGAACGTTGCAGGACTCCCTGGGTCACCAGCTCCTGGATGTCCCGCAGCGCAGTATCTGTCGAGCATTTGGCCAGCGCCGCCCACTTGCTACTGGTGAGATTGCCCTCAAAACCATCGAGCAGGCGGTTAAGCACCTTGACCTGGCGTTCGTTCAATGCGACTCCCGCCATGCGTTGCCAGAAACGGGCTTTGTCGAGCACCGCGTCGAGCGCGTGGTTGGCCAGGCGCACGGCCTCGCCAAGCATCTGCAGGAACCACAGGAGCCACTCTGTCACATCGAGATTCCCTTTCTGCGTACGCTCCAGGATCTCGTAATAGGCTTTCCGCTCGCGCTGTATCTGCGCCGACAGGCTGTAAAAACGCTGGGGGCTGCCATCCGCCCGCGCCAGCAACAGGTCTCCAATTGCGCGCGCGATGCGACCGTTGCCGTCGTCGAACGGATGCAGCGTGACGAACCACAGGTGTCCCAGCCCGGCGCGGATCAGCGCAGGCTCTGTTTGGACTGGCGCGTTGAGCCACGCAAGGAAGCGCTCTACTTCGTCGGCCAGACGTTCAGCGGGCGGCGCCTCATAGTGCACGCGCTGGCGGCCCATGGGGCCTGAGATCACTTGCATAGGCCCTTGGGCATCGTCACGCCACGTACCGATGGCGATCCTGCTCAGGCCGGAGTAGCCGGTCGGGAAAAGAGCGGCGTGCCAGCCAAATAAACGCGCCTGCGTGAGTGGCGACGCACTGTTGATCGTGGCGTCGAGCACCATCTCGACCACACCGTCCACGTGCCGGTCTACCGGCGCCAGGGAACCGATATCGACTCCAAGGCGCCGTGCAATGGACGAGCGCACCGATGCGGCGTTCAGATGTTCGCCCTCGATCTCGCTGGTTTTGATGACGTCATCGGTCAACGCGGCCAAGCTGGCTTGGTCGCGAAGGCCCAGTCCAATATCGGTGAGCCGGCCCAGCAATAAGCCCTGTGCCTGGCTGACTTGCGCGAGGGGCGACGCCAGTGCCGCCAGGTCGTAGCGCCAGTTCGGCCAGTCCGGAGCTTGCCAAATATAAGAATAATCTCCGCAATTCATGCGGTGATTGTAAAAGGTAATCGCCGCACGAGCAATCTATACAACGCAGGAATTGCGGCGATTAGTCCAGCATTTCCTGCGGCGCAGTTCGTACATCTCTGCTCGTGGAACGAAAATGGGCCTGAAGCATTCGTGAACAGATCGTGGCGTACCAGCCGAGCGCCGGTCGAGCACGCCAATGATGGGACGTCGCTACCGACCGTGCCGCCCAGATGGAGCGGCACGGAATTTCGAATCAGGCAATCGTCGCAGCCTTCCGGCGCCGTTTAGGCTTGTGCTCCAGTACCGAACCCTGTGCCGGCTGACGAACGTGCTGCTGTATTTCCTGCTGTTCCACATGAGCATCCGTGGCGACCGCAAGATTGACGGCTGCTCTTATCTGGCGTTCGACCCCATCCATTCCAAGCGCGCTCCGGTTCGCGAGGTCATTGAAGTCCGTGAACTGCTTCATGCGGTCGAGGGCAGCCAGCTGTTCTTCGTTAAGTACGCCACCAGTACGCTGGTGCTCCCGAAACAGTTTGGGCGTGACCGTATCGAGACCTGCGGGGTAGGTATTCTCGCCGGGTGCGAAGATCGGAAGCAGGGCGGTTCCCCCGACCAGTCTTGCAGCTTCCTCGCCCTTGGTGCGGCCTGGGTTCACACCTTGCGTGAGTTCCAGGTGACGATCATCGTCGCACGCGATGAAGACTGGTTTGTCAGGGAATTTGCGGTGTAGTGCCTGCGCCACCGGCGCGAGATTGCCAGCGTCGAAAGCTGACACGGTTGCGTATCCCAGCGTCTGGCGCAGCGTGGCTGCGGTCGCGTAACCCTCCGCGATCATGATTCCTGGAGCCTTGGCCAATTCTTCCAGTCCCTGGCCGACCACATGGAAGCAGCCTTCCTTCCGGCTGTCCTTGGCGAAGCGCTTGGTACCGTTCTCCTGGACGTATTGCATCGTCCATTGCTTGCCGTTCGCGTCGATCGCCGGCAGGCAGGTCGTCTTGCCGTCCTTGTCCGTGAACGCGCCTGGCTGTGGTCCAAGTCCCTTCGCGACCATGTACGGCGTTGGATGGTCTGCCGGCACCAGCTCGGCCAGTTGTGTCACCACCCGCTGGGCCGCCTTCTCCAGGCGCCGAACGAGCTCCGCTTCGCGTTCCCGCAGCTTTGCGGCAGCCTCGGCAGCCAGTCGTGCCTTGTCCTCGTTGTCCAGTTTATAGCCCTTCGCCTTCCAGTTCTCCTCGTGCCCGGTCTTGTTGTTCTTGGCATAGCCGGCCGGGTGTCCGTCCAAATGTCCCACATAGAACCCGGAGCCCGCATTCGCGCTATATTTCTCCCCCTCGACACTGATCCGGTGCGACCTGCCGTCCATGACCGGATGCTCACCGCTGACGACGCAGCCGAGCGACGTCAGGAACCCGGCGAATTCTTCCTGCGGCGTCATCGTAGGATCCTGCTGTGCCGCCACGTTCTCCGGATGCCACTTGGCGAGGGCGGCCATGTCTCCCTCTGGACCGGCGTACCATGACCCGGCTGTCTTGTCCCACAGTGCACCTGCGGCCTTGGCCTCGACCCGTTCGCTGTACGGCACGGCAAGATAGATGCGGCCATCTTCGGTTTCGGTTCTGGTTGCGGACACCGGCGCCACATTTCCGGTCGCCGGCGCATCAGACTTCTGCCATTTCGAGAACGGGGCAGGGTCCATGTCGGCCGGCACGTACCAGGATTGCTGCTGCCGGTCCCATTTGGCCCCCAGTGCCTTCGCTTCGTCCTTTTCTTTGTAAGGCACCGCAATCAATGTTTTTGCGGAACCCGGAACACTGTGCCCAACTCCTTCGCGGCCACGTTCGCGTTCGGCCTGCTCGATGCGCCGTTGCAGATCGGCGTCGTGCAGGGTCATGTTGGCCTCGGCGTTCTTGCGTGCTTCCTTCGCCGCCACGATGTCCTCGTCAGTGCTGTCCGGGGAGCGTCTTACTCGTACCTCGTGGATGCGCGCGAACTTGGCCGCCTTCTCATATTCGTTGAGCGTCGAATGCGCGTCGATCCGCGCCAGCCGTTCGGCCAGCCGCTCCGCTTCCTGTTCGCTTGCATGATTCGTTAGCCACTGATGGCTACCGTCGCCGCGCCTGGCATACACATCCCATGCTTCGCGTGCGCGCCCCGTGGCTTCTGACGGAACGATTGCCTGCTTGCCGTCTGCATTCCTAGCCACGTTTGCCTCGATGCGTACATCGCCTGTCCAATCGTGCGGTAGCATGAATCCAAGTACATCTTCCGCCACGCACTCGAAGGCGGCAGCGTCGGTCGCAAGACCTTGTCCGAAGGCCTGGCCGGTGACGAGCACCAGCCGACTTGCCGATACTCGCGCGTCCAGCTGGCGCACGGCTACCGCCGCATGCGCCTGGATGATTTGCTCTTGTACTCGCGGAACATCCTGTGGGAGCTGGTGCCGGTCCCAGAACGGGTTTGTCTGGTCCAGCGGGCACATTGCGGTCAACGCCTGTCCAACCTGATTCAGTTGCCCGGGCGTGCCCTTGTCGAGTGCGCGTTCCAGTGTGCCCTCCACAAGATGGCTCAGCGTCCATGCTTCCAAGCGGCGTTGACGTTCGGCGCTGTCGATCGCCGCGGATTCCAGCGCTGTGCGTCGGGAATCCGGTTTATTGTCTTTTTGGCTCGGCGTGACCTTGTCGCCTGATTCGTCAAGGTTTCCCGCCTCTTGCAGGGGCGCGGCGTTCAAGCCAGTTCTATTCATATCGCTCTCCTGATCCACGTCCTGCCAGTCCTGAGGCACCACGGCACTCGACTGCCAGTCGCGCAATGTGCGGTCCGCCTCGACAATTGCCTGCGGATGCGCCGCCTCGGCAGTGAGCGATGCCATTTCGGGGGAGCGGTCCTGGAGCTGCTTCTGCTCGAGCCCGAGCACGTACGCGCACATCTTCTCGGCATCAGCGGCCGCGCGGAAGATTTCAAGCGGGTCGTCACGCAACGCCTTGATCCAGCTGCCGACGTAGGCAGCGTGCCGCTGAGGATCGTGGCCAATTCCAATCTCGTTCCCCAGCATCATGCTGGCGATCTCTGCACGCAGCTCTTCGCGCGCATAGCCTTCGCTACCGAACGGATGCGCGAGATCGCGGTCAAGGCGCTTTCCGTGGCCGGTCCAGTGCCCCAGTTCATGCAGCGAAACGGCATAGTAAGCGCCGGCATCCGGGAACTGGTCCCTGTGTGGCATGTGAATGCTGTCGGTCAGCGGTCGATAATAGGCGGCGTCCCGTTCGTCGTGCCGGATCACGGCGCCAGATGCCTGCAGGATGCGTTCAGCCCGTTCGATGGGATTCCAGGTGTGTTCTGCGCGTGCCGCGAGCGGAGGCAGGCTATCGATCTGCTCCGCATTGAACACGGTCGCGAAGAACACGCGCGGCCGCTCGAGCTCGATCGTTTGCTTCACCGGCTCACCTCTCCCGTCGAGCACTGGCTTGCCATCGCGTTCGATCGGCCGCTCCTCGGCAAACTTCCAGTACTGGATCGTCGTGCCTTTTTCGCCGCCGCGCACCTGGGCGTCCATGGCTTGCGCCTGGCGGTAGGTCAGCCAGCGCGGATCACTGCGGCCCTCGCTCATCAGGTGCAACGCGTTAATGCCGCGGTACCGTTTGCCGCTGACGGGATTCAACGGCAGGTCCGCACCGGGCTCCCACGGCTTTTGCCACGGGGCCGTGCCTTGCTCAAGCTGCCCGATCAGCTTCTCCGCAACCATCACGTGGAACGGCTTCCTTTGTTCGGTGGTGTCCATGTCTGTTCGCTCCTTGTCTGCTGGACTCAGGCGGTTCTCGCCGTCACCGGGAGAAGGGTTACGCGGAGCCGGCGCAAACCCTCACGTGGCTCGCGCGCGTCCACCTCATGGAGTGCGTCCTCAAGGAAGGCCCCGGCCGCATCGGCCTGGTGCGGAGTGAAGTCCGGCTCGAAGCCGACGACCAGTGCGTCGCGCAGCTTGATGGCGGCAAGGGTGGATCGCTCTGGATCGGGATCGGACAACAGGAATACGTCCATATGGCCGTTCTCTCCAGCTTCGGTGGCAGCAGCAATGAGTGCTTCAATCGTCGGGTCAATCATGATGTCGCTCCTTGAATCGCGAACGTGGAATTTTGGGCAGCACGCAGCCATCGCCAGGCTTGGGCAGCCTGTCGGCGTCATTCAGGGATGGGGTGCTGCTTAGGTCGGGAAATCAGGTGGGATGGATTGCACGCGTTGACTGTCCTCCTACCATGTGAAGACCGGGACGATGACGGTCCTGATCTGCGTACGGCTGACAGGGCCAAAGTAGCGGGCGTCGAACGAGGTACGGCTCACGTCCGACATCAGGAGCACGTCCGATGCGCCAAGCACGTAGCGTTCGACCCGCAGGCGCGGCATGGAGCGGCCGGCCAGATCCACCGTTAGCGGAGCGCTTAAGGGGAGCAGCGAGTCGTCCACGCGCACGCCTTCTGCGCCTATCGTTACGGTATCGCCCTCGGCGGCAGCGATCTGTTTCATCATGTAACCATGACCACCCGGGCAGAAGCCCGCACCAAGGTAACCGCGCCGACGCGCTTCCTCGAATACGCTGGTCTGCGGAGGGCAGAGCAGCACATACTCGCCTTTACGTGCCGGACGGTCGCAGGTCCAGTACAGGCCTAAGGGAATGCTCTTGCTTGTGTTGACACGGGCGCCGGCCAGGCCAAGTAGCCCGGCCACGCCCAGCAGGGCAGCGCCGGTGCAAAGCGCGCGCCTGAGAAACCTGCGTGAAGCCTGGTACCGGGCAACGGGTGCCGACGTAGTCTTCATAAAGAAATCCTTGGTACGTTCGAAGATCCTGCCGCAGGCCGCAACTGGTCGCTACATGCCGGTTCAGGAATCGCGGCGCGCGCACTGAATATGTCGTCCTGGAAGAACAGCGGTTGCCTGCCATAGATGGCGGGGAAACCGCTGACCGACACGATCATGTCGCCAGGCTCCACGATCAGGTCGCCTTCCTTCCTGGGGCCAGGCATCCGCAGGCATTCGTCGGCCGTCAGCAGTGGCCGTTGCGTTTCCTGGTAGGTCCGCGACACCTGGCCGAGCAGGGCGCTTGTGCGCCGGCCGCTGGTCGTGATCTGTTCCTTGACGACGGTGGTGATGCCGGTGAGCTTAGACAGGTGCTCCGCGGTCTCCATTCGGTTCGGCGGATAGGCGTTCTGGATGTGGCAGTTGGACGTGATCGTTTCGTCCGGACCATAGCCGACTTCGCGGCTGCGAAGCTGCGTCAGGTCCTGGCAGATGAGATAGAACTTGATGCCGTAGGTGGCAACGAACGCGAGCGATTCCTGCAGGATTTCGAGCTTGCCGAGACTGGGGAATTCATCGATCATGCCCAGCAGCCGGTGCTTGTATCTGCGCTTTGCGCGTACATGAGCATGCGCTGGCTGGACAAATCCGATCCGGGCCAGCGGGCGACGCCACCACGGTGTGTCCAGTACCTGCCGCTCGTACTCGACCTTGTTCGCCAGCAGGCGCACGATCAGGTTCAGCACGATCCGCACCAGGGGACGCAGGCGCGTCTTGTCGTCCGGCTGGGTCACGATGTACAGGCTGACAGGGCTGTCGTGATTCACCAGGTCTCTGGCGATCGAAAACGTCGAGCGGCTGGTGTTGCGCGCGATAACCGGATCGCGCCACAGGGCCAGATACGATTTCGCGGTCGAGAGGACCGATCCGGCTTCCTCCTCGGGGCGGTCCATCATGTCGCGCGCCGCCGCACCGACGACGGGGTGAGTCTTCCCGTCGACGTGCTGGTAGGTCACCATCTCCATCCACAGTTCCGCGACGCTGCGGTTGGGATCCGCGAGCAGGAAATCCACGTGGGCCAGGTTGGCCGGCGTGCCTTCGTTCCTGTGCTTGTACAGCGCATGAAGGATCACGCCAACCAGCAGGGACTGGCTGGTTTTCTGCCAATGGGTTTCCAGTCCACGTCCATCCGGGTCGACAATCAGGGTGGCCAGGTTCTGCACATCGCCGACCTCGTAGGCCGTGCCAAACCGGATCTCCTCCATCGGATTGATCTGAACATCGCAGTCCGGGTCCGCCGGCTCGAAGCGCAGCACCTTGTTCTTCGCATGCGCCTGGCGCCAGCCCGCCGTCATGGCCCACAGCTCGCCTTTCAGGTCAGTGATGACCGCGCTCTCGGGCCAGGACAGCAGCGTGGGCACCACCAGGCCCACACCCTTGCCAGATCGGGTAGGCGCGTAGGTCAGCACATGTTCGGGACCGTCATGCCTCAGGTAATGCAGCTTGCCGCTGTCGTCCACCCATGCACCGACGTAGACGCCCCGGCCGCCGGCTGGTGGCAGACGGCGCAGGATTTCATGCCACTTGCGCGGCCGCGGCAGCAGGCCGGCCGCCTGCATGTCTTTCTTCTCGGCCCAGCGCGCCGAGCCGTGCAGGTAGTCGTTCGGCCTGGCGGTGTTGGCCGCGATCATTTTGCAGATGAGTACCCCGATCAGGCCCACTCCCGCGACCGTGATGCCGGCCCCGCCGGCGCGCATGAACGCGTCCGGGTAGTACGGGTACCACTTGGCCGCCCACTGCACGATCCCCCACGGCGCGTAAATGTGGTCGCCGACATGTGCGCCCAGCGCTGCCTGGTAGCGCATGTCCTTCGCGAAGAACTGCGTCGCCGCCTGCAGGCCGCCGCCCAGTGACAGCGCGGCCAGGGCAGGGAGCAACTTGCTACCGCGCGCCGCGCGTTCGCGCACTTGCGGGCCGACTGCGTTGTTGAATCCGGTCTTCATCTGCTGCGTCCTTTCGTCTTGATGACACCTTGGGCGCTCACGCCCACCTGGGCACCCAGCGGCAGGCGCCCCAGGCGTTGCGCGGTTGCCTCGTCGACTTCAAGAACCATCACTTGGGCACCCTGCCTAAGCAAAGCCAGCGGATGGCCATCAATCCGGCGTGTGCCGGCATAGGCGGCGGCCCCCGCGTTAAGGGCAGTATAGTGAGCGTGTTTCGGTATATCGAAGCCATTGACTCTTTTTTGTTCTCGCTCAGCGATGTACTTATCAGCAACGCTGATGGCGCGGTTGGAGTCGTTCGTAGCAGTGGCACTGCCGCGTGTTGAAGTGAAGGCATGGGAAGGTATCGAGTTGCCTGTCGGCCTTCCAGCACCAGCCGCACCGTTCGTGCCGGTGTGTGTCGAATTTCGGTGCTTGTTCCCTTCAGACTCCGCACCTCGTCGTGCGCGCATCGGTTCTGTTTTTCCGACTGTCGAGGATGCCTGAGCGAGCTGCGAGCGGCGCTGCTCCAGCGCAGGATCTGCGAAAGTGATGCGCAGTTCATCTGCGACTGCCGCCATGACGATCTGCTCCTTGAAAGCGTCCGATCCGTTAACGGCGATCCGGTTGCCATAGCGCGCGACGGCCATCCTTAACGCGCTTCTCATCGCAGCCTGGTCCGCGCCACGGGAGACCTTGAGCCTGGCGCCGTCATCACGGATCGCGCTGGCGCCGACGCGGTAGATGATCGTGCCCTTCCTCGTGATGCTGTCGTGGCTAGCAGGGCGGACGTGCGGGTTCTGCGCGACGTCGCCGGTGACAGCATTACCTGTCACGCCGCCTTGGCGATTGCGCCCACGTAGCGCAGCCAGTGCCTGCAGGTCGCCCATTTCCGCCTCGCGCCGCAGCCAGTCCGTCCACTGGGCCCTGCGGTGCTGGCGGTCGATGGCCTGGCGCTCGCGCCGGTACAGCCTTTTGATGGCCGCGATCTCTTCGGCAAGCGCACGGGCGAGGGCGCCGTACATCAGTTTCTTGGCCGGTCGTGGAATCGCCGCCAGCTTGAGGGCTGCGCGTTTCAGGCGCACGCTGCGCTTTGCCGCCTCGATACGCCGCTCCTTTCGCGCGCGCGCCAGTTCCCGGTCGTGCGCGCGGTTGTCGAGCGCTCCGGCCTGCGCCGCCCGATAGCGCGCGTACAGTTCGGTAGTGTCCACGCCCGATGCGAGAGGCTGTTTCTGGTATCGGCGTGCAGGCTTGCGTCGAACCTGCTGGCCTGGGGCTGACTCAAAGGGCCCGAATCGCTGCTCCAGGTTAGGTTTGGAAAATTCGCGTCCCACCGAACTCGCCTTGACCGAGGTCCCGTCGTCGGCGGTGATCACCAGTCCGTTCGCGCGCGGATGGATGTGCAGCCCGTTCTCGGCCAGCATCGTGTGCAGCTGTTCCCACGATTGCGCGCCCAGCAGCTGCTCCTTGCACTCGCGCTTGATCCAGCCGAGCAGGCTTTCGAGCCCCGCGTGGTGTTCCATGTCCGAGGCGCGGTTTTCCGCGCCGACCTGCTTCGGCGTGTGGTTGTCCTTCTGCAGGCGGAACTCGTCTTCAAGCTTGTCGCACAGCTTCGCCAAGGTGCGGTAAGCGCGGAACGGCTCGTGGATCGTGTAGCGCGTCGGGTGGACCTTGTTGATCGCGACGTGCAGATGCAGGTTGTCGGTGTCCTCGTGTACCACGCTGACGCGCTGGTGTCCGGTGAATCCGAGTCCGTCGCAAAGGCGATCCTCGATCGCCGCCAGCGTCGCCGCATCCGGGTGTTCGTCACGGCGAAAACTGATGACCAGGTGATAGGTCTTGTCGGCCGTGGACCGCGTGTTCATCGCCTGCGTGTTGAGGACTTCCAGGGCGGCAACTGCGGCCGAGTCGCTGATACAGTTGGTGATCCGGACCGCGCCTGTGCGCACTTCCTTGCCCTGCGCATCTGTCAGGTAGCGAATCAGCCGCGCGAAGCTGCTTCTGCCCGCGGCGCTCATTAGAATATGCTTCGCGATCATGGCGAGCCGAGACCACTTTAGCCGCTAAAATCGTCCGCGCCGTCGCGGGGGATGAGCACCGTACGGACTACGTCCACCAGTTCGCCCTGCGTCGCCTCGACCTTCGCCAGCAGGGCGCGGATCGTCGACTCCCCGAACGTGGCTGTGCGTTCGTCATTGGTCAGCCACAGCTTGAGCAGGCCACCCAGCCGCCCCAGGTCCGCGTTGACGCGGAGGAGGTCCTCGACGCGCCGCTGGTCGAGGATGCTCCGGACCGGGTAACCGAGGCCCACGTTCAGCAGATAGGTCGACAGGCTCTTGCGGGCAGCGCTGGCGCTGGCCTGCAGCTGCGCGCGCTCCTCCGGCAGGCAGTACACCTTGACCGGCGGCGTGTTCTTGCGTGTGCATTTTTGGTTCATTGCCCACCTCCGTAGGGCCGGCGGCAGCCGGCTGGCCTCGCAGAGCAGGATTCCCGTTGAGCACGAAGTGCGAATAAGGGGAGGGAAGTGGGAACACCGGCAGCACCGGTGGGCCCACTTCACCTATCCTGCCCGCCTCTGCGAGTCGATTACGCCAGGGCAGCATACCAATCGGACTTTCGGTTAATCCTCGACTGGATCAATGAAACTCATCGTTTATATCGAAACCGTAAGCGGCTCTCCTATACTCGAATCGAGCCGGCAGAAGACGGCGCAACCGTGATCCGAACAGAAACCCGAACAATGCCGATATCACGCCGCAAAGGACAAGCGCGATGGCCAAGTCCTATAACGAGCAGTTGGCCGAGTGGGTGAGGCAGCGGACCCAGTCGGCCAGGCACGACAAGAATCTTGTCGCCTTCCTGGGCGTTAAGGAGGACTTGAGGGAGGCGCTCGACCAGGGTTGGCCAGTCAAGACTATCTGGGCGCACATGGTCGAGCAAAAGCGTATTGGTTTTGGCTACGACACCTTTCTGACCTATGTGAAGCGGCACGTTCGACCCGCTACGGAATCGGCGGTTAGGCGCAGGGCCGAAGGGTCTCGTGCACCGCCGGAGGCGCCGGCACACCCGCCAGCGCCCGGCTCTGCAAAAAGCAGGACGCCGCGCGCGTCGGTCCAAGTGCAGCCCGGCCAGGATCAGTTGCCGGGTTTTACGTTCAATGCTGCACCGAACCGAGAGGAGTTAATATAATGGCAAAAGCACATTTTATCTTGCAGGGTAGAGGTGGTGTCGGCAAGACATTGGCGGCAGTGATGCTGGCACAGGCATTGGCCAGCATGGGACGCGATCCGCTCAACATCGACACGGATCCGGTCAATGCCACGTTCTCGGGCTATGCCGCACTCAATGTGCAGCGCCTGGAGATCATGGAGGATGATGAGATCAACGCGCGCAGCTTCGATCGCCTCGTCGAAATGATCGACGCCGCCAAGGGCGACGTCGTCATCGACAACGGCGCGAGTTCTTTTGTGCCCCTGTCGCACTTCCTGATCAGTAACAGAGTGCCATCACTGCTAACTGAATTGGGTCACCAGTTGGTCGTGCACATCGTGATCGCGGGGGCACAGTCACTGCTTGATACGATCCATGGCTTCGCCCAGCTGGCAAGGCAGTTCCCTTCCGAGGCAGTCTTCGTCGTTTGGCTCAATCCCTACTATGGCCCTATCGAGCACGAAGGCAAGTCATTCGAGCAGATGAAGGCATATGTCGCCAACAAGGACCGCGTGTCTGCGATTGTCCGGCTGCCCAGCCTCAAGAAGGAAACATACGGCCGTGACCTGGCGGAGATGCTACAGGCTCGCCTCACGTTCGACGAGGCCCTGGCTCTCGGGACGCTGACGATCATGACCCGGCAGCGCCTGAAAATTATCCGCGACCAGGTGTTCGGACAAATCGCCAGCGCGAGCGTAATCTGAAGGTAGCGCACATGAGCGACAGGCAGGACGACCAGATCGAGGCCCTGATCCGGGAGATCGCGCAGAAGCACGGGATCGTGGTTGGGCGGGACGATCCCATTTTCGTCCTGCAGACGATCAATCACCGCCTCATGCAGGACAGCGCCAAGGCACAACAGGCCCAGCTCGAGAAATTGAAGGAGGAACTGGAAGCGCTCGCGCAGCGCTGGAGTCAGGACGCCAGGGAAAAGTCGGAACGCATCTTAAACGCGTCGCTCGCTGTGGGCAGGCAGGCGACGGCGCAGTTGATGGAGGAGGGCGTCAGGACGTCGGTGCGTCTGCTTGCCGACGAAATGGCTGGTTTGCTCGACAGGCTGGCGCTACCGGTCCGCGAGGCGCGTCAGGTCGCGGTATTCAACATCGTCGCTTCGTGTATCGCTCTGCTTGCAGCAGCAGTGGCGTTATGGGTCACGCTGCGCTGATTGTGCGAGCTGACGCGGGCGGAATGCGAACTCGGCAAACCGGTTCCGTTTCACGGTGGACTTGGCTGACGTGGGTCAGGAGATACCATACTTCAAACGGCGGCTCGATGTCAGCTGGGCCGTCTCGGCGACACCGGTCGCGTAATTGACGCTGGCATTGATACCGATGTCGGGAATCTTGTTGAAATCGGCAAGCAGGTGCCTGACGAAACCTTTCCCGATCTGTTGATAGAGGTGATCATGATCCATATGGACGATGATACCTTCGTGTGCCTTCACCTTATCGGCGTCTACCGCGAGATAGATATTGTAGATACCGGGTTTGACGCCAGCGGCCTTCTCCACCTTTTCAGTGGCCCATTGGCCTTCCCGCTCTATCTGGACAAGGCGCTGGCCGTTCATGACAAGCAGACGATGTTTCATGGACATTCTCCTGCGGCATATATTCGAGCACTGCAAGTTTTCTCAAATTATCGCGAGTCATCTTCGATTTTAACTGATCCGCGTTATCGAGGTGTCGCCCCCAGGCTTTGAGCATCGGTGAGGATGACGGGGAAGGGCCGGCCACCGGTGAATGGCGAACGGCCCCCTGAGACCATTGAAACGCAGTTCGCGTGGCCTGGGCTTGTGCGATGGCCTGGGATCTGGCCGCTCGATCACGCGGGTAGGGAAGTGTCGCGTTGCGATACCTGCGGTGCCGTGCGCTGGTCTCACGCAGCGAAGAAGGGCGGCATAGCGTCCACGTGCCCTGTTCATACAACAGGATGTGAGCCGCAAGTATTGTACGGCGACAAGGCGTAATCGAGAGGGATCGCTGCTTACGTCTCGACGATGGCCAGGAGTCGGACATCGGCCAAGGCCGCGTCGCACTCTTGTCCGTCGTCTTCGAATCTCAACCAGGCGCGTCCGCTTGAGACGGGGCGTCTTGAAAGTAGCAGGTAGGCATGGCGTCCCCTGTGCTCAACCTTGACGGCCCCATTTCGGAATCGTCGCGCGCTCTCACTGCGTCCATTGGAAGAAACGTCCGTCATATTCGAGGTATTCGCTACGGACTTCTCGTCCGCCTGCCAACCGAATTGCTCCGGTCCGGACGAATCACCCCGCTTCTCTGCCAGGAATTCGCGCAAGAGCCTGATTTCGCCACGGGTCATTTCCTGGTTTGGGTTGTCCAGCCAGCGTGTAACTTCGTCGGGCGATGCCTTGAACGCGGATACAAGTTCATTCACGACCGTGACGTCATTGACTCGCCCGGTCCGGAAGGCGATGGCGAGGGGCTCCGGAAGATCGAGCAAGGTGACGTGTTGCGAGACGAACGACGCTGACTTCCCAATACGGCGCGCGATCTCTCCCTTTTTTTTGCCTTTGGCGAGTTCGCGTCCTATGTAGTCTGCAATTTCCCGCGGCGTCATGCTTTCGCGCTGCAGGTTCTCGATTACCTGATCGGCATCGTCGTAGTCGTTGTCGATGAATGCGGGCAGGGCGCTCAATCCCTTTAGCCTCCCAGCTCGGTAACGCCGGTGCCCGTGATTGATGATGTAGCGGCCGGGCACATCGGAATTGACGCGGAGGGACAGGGGAGTCTTTGGGCCTTTCGGTCCATAGCTTGCCGCGAGCTCGGCAAGACTTTCAGGTCGAAAGCCTGGATTGTTCTTGCTACGTGGTTGTGCCGGATCTTCGTCGATTAACGTGATGTCGATCATTAATGGGCTGCCGTCGCCGCTGGCGAGCGATTTTGCAGGACTTGACGCAGCGGCCTTGCGTGAGCGCTTACGCGACTGGCCCAGATGTGCTTCTTTGTTGACCGTCATCGCTAGGGCCCCAGATTCCCGTGTGATGTTGAGCAGTGTACGTGAAAGCTGATTTTCAAAATTCGATATATCGCTAGACTTGATATACCTTTATACGCTAAACAGTCGAGAATTAAACGCAAACTTACTACTGGCTGAGGAGTGTCAAAGAGACGGTTTGAAAACTCGGAAGCAACTATGATGTCCATACGGTTCTCTCTCGCAGGAGCACTCCATGTGGACAGCAGAGCAGCGGACGCGGCACAAAGTTATGGAGCGCAAGGAGCGGCGGGACTACCCGGTAATCCCTCCGTTATTAGAGCGAGCTAAAAGTAGAGGTTAAGCGGCAAGGCAAGTTTCTGTTTTGGTGTGATGCCGCCGAGTGCCATGTTGGGCCGGCGGTGATTGTAGGTCCACAGGCAACGGGTGGCAAATTCCTGGATCTCATCGAGCGTTTCAAAGAGATGATGCGCCAGCCAATCGTAGCGCACGGTCCTGTTGTAACGCTCCACGTAAGCGTTTTGCTGAGGCTGGCCTGGCTGGATGAAATCGACGCGTATGCCGCGCCTGGCGGCCCAAGCCAAGGTCACGTCGCTGATGTATTCCGGGCCGTTGTCACAACGGATCGCATCCGGTTTGTCGCGCCATTCGATGATCCGGTCCAGCGATCTGATGGCGGGTTCGGATGGCAGCGAGAAGTCGACTGAATCGCCACCATTTTCCTAGATACTCTGCAGCCGCAAAAAATGCCGCTTTTCAAACTCGACTGGCGACAGCCGTTCATTGATCCAGGCGCAGCCGGTGGCGCAAGACCCGGCGCATGGCGCCATGCGTGCGAAACGGCAGGAATACGGTTACCGGCAGAATGATCCCGCGGAGGTGTTGTGGAACTTCGAAAAATTCCTGATCGGCCAGGATGGCCGGGTGGTGGCTCGTTTCAATCCGAATGTCGCCCCCGACAATCCGCTACTGCTGGAGGCGATCGAGCGCGAGTTGCAAGGCTGATCGATTGACAGTGGGTTGACGCCCGATGCCTCGTCGGGCGCAGCTGCAATGCCTTACACGAGTGCTGGCTGAATGCTGTTTAATTGATGCGTTCGGTTACGCATAGTACCTGGCCTTGATCAAGTTTTATCAGTATTCCAAGAATTCTAGCTTGGATTTTTGCCTCGCTGCATAAGGGTGGGGAGAGGGCGAGCCATTCTTCATAGCACTACGAATGTGATGCCAGTTAGATTTGGAGACAGACCGCTGGGCTCCCGCGTTTTTGCAGCGCTGAGTCGTAATCACGTCAATTTCTCATTTACCCCGTTTTTTGCACTGGCAGAAGCAAGCCATCCAGCACCGTAGTTGCGTGCTGTACTGCCAAGGCCTGAAGCTCTGGGGTGTGCGCACTGAACGTGCCATAAATCTCTCGGAACAGAATCCCGGCCAGAAGTGGCCCCGTGATGGAGAATGCGAACAATCGGGGGTCACCATCCCTTACCTCGCCGCGAACCTGCGCTTGTGCAATAAGTGCGGCGATCAGGTCAAGGAGCCGGGATGCCACGTCGTCGTGCCATATACGCGCCAAATCCGGAAACAAGCGGCACTCGCCGATGACCATCCGAAAGATCGCCGAAAAGCGGTTTTCGTCCGCTACGCCGACAAGGCGGAGCAAAAGCTCCGGCAACCGCTCCCTCAGCGATGTCAACGGCGAGGAGTCGGCCGCGCAGATTGCATTCAAGTTGGACTCGAAGGCATGGCGGGCAGCAGCTCGGAATATATCTTCCTTGTTATCGAAATAGACGTAGAGAGTGCCCTTTGCTATGCCAGCGCGTTTTGCAATGTCGTCTAGTCGGGCCGCTGCATAACCCTTTTCTGTAAAAATATTGATCGCGGCATCGATGATCTCTGCGGGACGCGCATTCTTGCGCCGTTGCCACCTCGATGATGGTGCGAGCATTTAGACCTTTCTCCTCGATGTCATCGATAAAGCGATAGGGGCGGGGCGACGCAGCTTTTTTCTGCCGTACGCCGGTAGATGAATTGCCCAGTTCACACTCGGTTTGCCCGTCCAGCATGACAAGCAGCTCGCTTACCTGCTCAAGCTGCGTCGGATCGGCCCTGGCCAGTACATTGGCTCGAAAGGCATTTGCCTCTGCCTCCACCTTTCCATGCAGGCCACGCCCGGAAGCAGTCAACTGAACCAATTTGACGCGACGGTCCGACGGGCAGGGTATGCGCAAGACGAATCCGGGGCTCTCCAGACGGTCAATCATCGTCACCATCGTGGCTGCTTCGAGCCCTAGCCGCTCAGCGATCACGCCTTGGGGCAGACCTTGCGCCGACTTGGCAATGGCCGCTATCGCCAGCCATCCCGCCTGGTCGACACCCAGGTTCTTCAGCCGTGCGTCGAGCCCGAGACGCCAAATGCGTGCAGTCGCATTCATTCATCTTTGTGGACCGCCGCGCGCCCGAGGCAGCTTGGCATCGTCGTGAAAGAGGGTGACCAGGAACAGCACGCCGATGACCCATGCCGCGTAGCGCGGGCTCGGGTAGGGAGCGGCCAGCCCTTGTCGCGGAAGGATGTCCATGTCGTTTTCCTGGTGAGCGCCGGAGCTGGCGCTGTAGGTTCTACGCGGGCGTGCGGCAGTATGCAGCGATCTTGTGTCCATCCGGGTCGCGGATATAGGCCGCGTATGCGTTCGCGCAACCGGAAGCGGGCCGGGCGAGCCTTCGTCAACGGCCCCCAGCTCAAGCGCGCGCCGGTGGAATTCGTCGATCGCCGCCCGGTTGGGCGCGGCCAGGCCGATGGTCTGGCCGTTGCTGGCCGTGGCCGGATCGCCGTTGCGCGGTAGCCCACCATGAACTGGGGCGCTTCGATGCCCCAGCCGCAGATACGGCGCTCTATGTCCAGCAGGCGCGTGAAGCCGAGCGGCGCCAGCACGTGGTCATAGAATGTCCTGGCGCGCGCAAGACCGGATGACAGCGCGGCGCCGCGCCGCAGGACGACAGGAATCCCTCGCATGCGGCACTTCGCCATCCACTGGGCAAGCGCCGCATCGATGTAATCGGCGTGACCCGGGAACCAGCGGACCAGTTCCTGCGCCAAGGCGCGGCAGGTGGCCCCGTGTCCGCCGCCTTCGAGCAGAGCACGGACTTCATAAACCGATTTGAGCACGGCGTCGTGTTCGTCCATGTGGCATTGCGCGGCCGGGAAGTCGGTGGCGAGCATCCACTCACGCTCCTCGCCGAAATGGCGCTCGGCATGCTCGGCCATGGCATCGAGATGATGCGCCAGCTCGCCATCCGGCGCTGCGAGCAAGGCGTCGAGGAGGTCGACGAACTCGCGGTGGGTTGCGTCCATCGGGCCGTAGCCGAGCAGGAACTGGTCGGTCCAGACGAAGTTTTGTTGAGTTGACGCTGACATGGCTGCCGGATCGCGGAGTAGTGGGGCTGCTATGGTTGTTAGCGACACTTTGCTGAAAAATGTCTAACAAATACTAGCATGAGTTCGCTTGGTTTCGGCAAGGTCTGTTTCAGCCAGAGGAGCCCTGAACATCGGTGGCCTCTCCTGACGTCACCTGTTATCAGCGCGCTCTCCGCCATTCACTGCGCAGCGCGCAACTGATGGTGCTGCCGCTCGAGATGCCTGGACTGGAACGCCGTACCAGCGTGACCGCCCGCCGCGGCGCCCAATTGTCACTTGGTGCCCGCACGCTGCTCAAGGAATCGAGCACGCCGCTGGGACTGGTCTCGAAAGCTCAATAAGCGGATTGCAATGCTGCGCCAGCCGAAAACAATTCATGGATGTCTAAAGGTCCGCCACTACGGCGAATAATACAAGGAGGGCGGGCCAACAAATTCGAAACTTGTACCGCCCACCAGAATTTAAAGCCTATCCCAGATTACATTCCTTCCGTATTGCCCGAACATCGGAAAAGCACACGTCAGGCCCTAGCAGTTCGATCTATACGCGTTCAAAGACGGCGGCAATGCCCTGGCCGCCGCCGATGCACATGGTCACCAGGGCGTAGCGGCCACCGTTGCGCTGCAGTTCGTACATGGCCTTGACGGTGATAATGGCGCCCGTGGCACCGATCGGGTGGCCGAGGCCGATGCCGGAGCCGTTGGGATTGACCTTGGCGGGATCCAGCGCCAATTCCTTCGCGACGGCGCAGGCCTGGGCCGCGAAGGCTTCATTGGCCTCGATCACATCCATGTCGCCGATGGACAGGCCGGCCTTCTCCAGCGCTTTGCGGCTCGCCGAAACCGGGCCGATGCCCATGTGTTGCGGATCGACCCCAGTGTGGGCGTAGGAGACCAGGCGCGCCAGCGGCTGGATGCCGCAGCGCTCGGCTTCTCCGCGTTCCATCAGGACCAGTGCCGCGGCGCCGTCGTTGATGCCTGAGGCGTTGCCGGCCGTGACGCTGCCGCCTTTCTTGAACACGGCCCGCATGGCGGCCAGGTCTTCCAGCGTGGTGGTGCCGCGGGTGTGCTCGTCCTTGTCGAACACGATCTCGCCCTTGCGCGACTGCAGCTTGATCGGCAGGATCTGTTCGCGGAAGTAGCCAGCCTCCGTGGCATGGGCGGCGCGGCGGTGCGATTGCAGCGCCAGGGCGTCCTGTTCTTCGCGCGAGATGGCATAGCGTTCGGCCACGTTCTCCGCGGTGACGCCCATGTGGATCGTGTTGAATGGATCGGTGAGGGCCCCGGTCATCATGTCGGTGAAGCCGACTTCACCCATGCGGGTGCCCCAGCGCAGCGCGCTGCTTGTATGCGGCGCGCGGCTCATGCTCTCGGCGCCGCCGGCCACCGCGACATCGCAGTCGCCCAGCAGCACGGATTGCGCGGCCGAGATCACGGCCTGCAGGCCGGAACCGCACAGGCGGTTGAGGGTGAGGGCGGGCACATGCTCGCCGATACCCGCGTCGATGGCGGCCACGCGCGACAGGTACATGTCGCGCGGCTCGGTGTGAATGACATTGCCGAACACGACATGGCCGACTTCTTCGCCATCGACGCCAGCACGGCGCAATGCCTCGCCGGTGACCCGGGCGGCCAGCTCGGTGGGCGGGACGTCTTTCAGGCTGCCGCCGAAAGATCCGATTGCGGTACGGACACCGCTGACGATAACAACTTCACGTTTCATGACATCTCCAGTTGATAGTAATGGACGGATCGCGCAGGGCGATTCCGGGTACTGCTTCGAATCCCTATTTGGTCGGTACGGCGCGCGCCAGGTTCTGCCACGTATCGATCACCGAATCCGGATTCAGCGACATCGACTCGATGCCCTGCTCCATCAGCCACACGGCGAAGTCCGGGTTGTCCGACGGCCCCTGGCCGCAGATACCGACGTACTTGCCCTGCGCGCGGCAAACCTTGATCGCCAGGGTCAGCATGGCTTTCACGGCCGGGTCGCGCTCGTCGAAGTCCTTGGCCAGCAGCTCCATGCCGGAGTCGCGGTCGAGGCCCAGCGTGAGCTGCGTGAGGTCGTTCGAACCGATCGAGAAGCCGTCGAAGTACTGCAGGAACTGCTCGGCCAGGATGGCGTTCGACGGCACTTCGCACATCATGATGACGCGCAGGCCGCCTTCGCCCCCACCTTCGCCGCGCTTCAGGCCGTAGTTCGCCAGCAGCGCGATGACCTTCTCGGCCTGGCCCAGCGTACGCACGAACGGGATCATGATCTCGACGTTGGTGAGACCCATCTCGTCGCGCACGCGTTTCATCGCCATGCACTCCATCTCGAACGATTCGGCGAAGTCCTCGGCCAGGTAGCGCGCGGCGCCGCGGAAGCCCAGCATCGGGTTTTCCTCGTCCGGCTCGTAGCGCGAACCGCCGATCAGCTTCTTGTACTCGTTC
>Ga0187844_10000447_pt1 | contig 32026 bp, 27 predicted proteins | sample SpaLakP09_SKY_50_FD_134517 | JGI IMG/M metagenome (GOLD analysis project Ga0187844, IMG submission 134517) | Oligotrophic lake water microbial communities from Sparkling Lake, Wisconsin, USA - SP09_SKY_50 | ecosystem: Environmental > Aquatic > Freshwater > Lake | place: USA: Sparkling Lake... | reverse complement strand
GGCCGCGCAGCGGCTGATGGAACCGGCGGACCGGACGGACACCGTCTACATCGAAGGCCCGCGCCGCTACACCCCGCGCGACGTCGCCGACGCCTTCGCACAGGCGCTCGGCCGGCCGGTGGACGTCGAGGTCATCCCCCGCCCCGCGTGGGAACAGACGTATCTCCAGCTCGGCTTTTCGCCGGAAGCGGCGCGCTCGTATGCGTGCATGACCGGGACCGTGCTGGACGAGCAGGAACGCTGGCCGGACGCCCCCGTCCGCGGCCCGACAACGCTGGAAGATTTCATTTGCGCAAGCGCAAACCGTAAGTATTAAAACTACACACCGCATGCGAATTGGATTGACATACAAATACGTATAGCTAACAATCTCCCCCGTCGAGCAAGAAAACATCACAGAATGATCGCTCGATACGTAGTAAAAGTACCTGGCTGAGCAATGGACTTTTGCACGACCTCCGTTGCCGGCCGGGACCTTACCCGTATCACATCGGAGGAGAACCATGAAGAAGAGCACCATCGTCGCCCTGCTGGCGGCGGGCATGATGACGTCCATGGCGACCGCGCAGGCCGCTACCCCCACCCAGCAGGCCGGCGGCAGCACGGCCATCGTCCTGCAGGGTTTCCACTGGAACTCGGCCAATTACGCCGGCCCGGACTGGTACAACACCCTGCTGAACAATGTCGGCGACATCAGCGCCATGGGCTTCACGCACGTGTGGTTCCCGCCGCCGTCGGATTCGAGCGCCAAGGAAGGCTACCTGCCGCGCCAGCTGAACAAGCTCGATTCCAAGTACGGCAGCGCGGCCGAGCTGACGAACGTCGTGAGCGCGTTCAAGAACAAGGGCGTGAAATCGATCGTCGACGTCGTCGTCAACCACCGCGTGGGCACCACGGGCTGGTCCGACTTCACGAATCCGAACTGGACCACCTACACCATCGTCAACGGCGACGAGTGCAACTGCGGCCTCGGCAACCCCGACACGGGCCAGGGCTTTTCCGCAGGGCGCGACCTCGATCACAAGAACGTGGGCGAAGTCCAGAACGGCATCCAGAACTGGCTCAACTACACACTGAAACCGGTGGGCTTCTCGGGCCTGCGCTTCGACTACGTGAAAGGCTTCTCCGCCAGCTACGCGGGCCAGTATGCGAACGCGTTCGCCCCCGATTTCTGCGTCGGCGAGATGTGGCCGGATTCGTTCGACCTGAACAACCTGAATGCGAACCGCCAGGCGATCATGGACTGGATCAACGGCACCGCCAGCAGCTGCGGCGCATTCGACTTCACGACCAAGGGCATCCTCAACGACGCCCTCGCCAACGGCAATTACTGGCGCCTGAAGGCGACCGACGGCAAGCCGCAGGGCGCCATCGGCTGGTGGCCGGCGATGTCGGTGACGTTCGTCGACAACCACGACACCGGCCCGGCCGAAAGCTGCGGCACCGGCCAGAACCTGTGGGCCGTGCCGTGCGGCTCGGTGCTGGAAGGCTATGCCTACATCCTGTCGCACCCGGGCATCCCGACCGTGTTCTACCCGCACATCTACAACTGGAACCTCAAGACGCAGATCGCGGCGCTGATCGCGGCACGCAAGAACGCGGGCGTGAATTCGACGTCGGCCGTGGCGATCCAGCAGGCCACGCAGGGCCTGTACGCGGCCATCATCACCGGCACGACGCACCAGCTGGCGATGAAGATCGGCCCGAACAGCTGGAGCCCGGGCGCCGGCTGGACCTTGCAGACGTCGGGTAACAACTACGCCGTCTGGATGAAGTAACTCGCAGGACGCGGCTCAGGCGCCCACCGCCTGCAGCCGCGTCACCTGGCCGCGGCCCGCGACGTCGCGGCCATGCACGCTGACGCGGTTGCGGCCGGTCTGCTTGGCGTGGTACAGCGCTTCGTCCGCGCGGCGCAGGATCTCTTCCCATTTATGGTCGTGCGCATCCAGCGCGGCGACGCCCACGCTGACGGTCATCGAGACCGGCTTCCCCTCGATGGTCAGCGGCGCCGCGACCACCGCCTCGCGCAGGCGTTCGGCGATGGCGCACACGTTCCCCGCCTGTTCGCCGACGACCAGCACCGCGAACTCTTCCCCACCGATGCGGAACAGCGCATCGTATTCGCGCAGCACGCGCGCCGACAGCGCCGTCACGTGGCAGATCGCCGCATCGCCCACGCCGTGGCCGTAGCGGTCGTTGATGGCCTTGAAGTGGTCGATGTCGAACGTGATGAAGTACATGGCCGCGCCGGTGCGGCGGCAGCGGCGGAAGTCGCGCGTGGCCACGTCGTGCAGGGCCCGCCGGTTCAGCCAGCCGGTCAGCACGTCCGTCAGCGAGGCGCGGCGCAGCGCCAGCGTCTGCTGGTGGCTCACGATCAGCGCGCAGCACATCGTCGCCAGCGACATGTACACGAGCATCGTCAGCGCGCCCGACGTGCGGAAGAAATCGCCGCCCAGGAAGCCCGGCGGACGGCCGTCGTACGCGACCATGATGGTGACGCGCGCGACCTGCTGCAGCGCGGACAGCACCTGCAGCACGATCAGCGGCAGGTGCGCCGCGCGCGCCGCGCGCTCGCTGCGGCGCCATAGCAGCCACGCGGCGCCGAGGTTGAGCGCGCCGACGAAGGGCGTGAACAGCACGAGCCGGTACAGCGGCGCCTCGCGCACGTACAGCAACCCGTGCGCCGCCAGCAGGCCGGCCATCAGGACGACGCCCCAGTGCCAGCCCGGCGCCAGGTGCAGGTGGCGCCGCACGCCGGCCAGCATGCCGAAGTGGCCGCCGATGTGGAGCGCGTTGACGCAGGCGATGAACAGGAGGGGGCTCGCCTGCTGGTGCAGGCCGATGGCGCCGAGCCCATTGCTCAAGGCGAACAGCGCGGCGGCGGCCGTCCAGTCGACGAGGCAGGCCTGGCGCGCGCTGGCGAGGTACAGCAGTCCCATGCTGGCCGCCATGGTCAATGCCGCCAGCGCGGCGGCCACGATGAGTGTGAAAGCGTCCATCCGCCAACCTGTATAGATAATTCTCCAAGTATAAGACTATTGCCTATATGTAAATCTCACCAATTATTGCAATCGCTATCTTTGTAATGTCGCACAGACAAGCGAAACCTGCATCCGGGACGGCTGTGATATACAGGCCCCCATGAATGCCGCCTTTTTCATCGCTGGCGGACAGCGCTCGCCGACCGCTTTCCCAAAGGCCGCGTGATGCTGCTGACGAACACCGTCAAGATGCTCGGCTGCTCGCTGATCCTGGCCGAAGTGCTGCCGGCGCGCCGGCTCGTGGCGGCCAACGGCTGGATCGAAGGGACGACGGTGCCGGCCATGATTCTCGGCACGGTGCTGGGCGGCGTCCTCTCCGCCAATCCGCAGGCGATCGCGTGGCTGCTGCACCTGACCCTGCCGTGGCCGGCCACGCCCATCGGCATGGCGGTCGCCGTGATCTTGATGACGTACCTGCTGGCGGCGCTGCTGAACCTGCCCGTGATGCACGCAGGGGGCAGCCCGGCCGGCGTGCGCCGGGCGCTCTCCGCGCTGCTGACCGATTTCTACCGCCGCAACCGGAAGCTGTGGCAGGACCGCGAGGGCCGCATCTCGCTGGGCGTCACGTCGCTGTTCTGGGCAGCGGCATGGTGCTGCGGGTGCTCTTGCTGACGTGGGCGCAGAACGTGCCCGGCCTCACGCTGGACCGTGCCGCGGCATTGCAGGGCGTGTTCGCGCTCGGCCGCCCAGCCGCCGTATCGGCATCGCGTACTCGAATTACTATAAACCGTATAAATGGTTGTCGGTCGAATTCGACGCCGCCTGCGCGCGTGCGCGCTCGCGCGGCGTCGCGCGCTGGCAGGACCGCATTCCGGAAGCGATCGAGGGCGTCGCCCAGCTGGCGCTGACGGTGAGCCAGAACGGTCCGTGGGAAGGCGTGCTGCGCCTGCGCTACTTTGGGCCGCGCCATCACCACCCTGAACGGCCGCCTGGGCTACCGCGTGAGCCGCGACCTGCGGCTGGAGCTGGAAGGATTCAATCTCACGAACCGGCGCGCATCGGCGATCGATTACTACTTTGCGTCGCAATTACAAGGCGAAGCCGCGCCGCGCGAAGACGTGCACTTCCATCCGATCGAGGCACGCTCGTTCCGGCTGACGCTCGTCAGGAACTGGTCATGCCCGGCACGGCCGCGCGCAAAAAGTGCTAGGCTACCGGGATGACAACACCGCAACCACCTTATACCGATCCGGCCCGCATCGTCGACGCCCTGAGGGGCGACGGCTATGCGCTGCTGCGCCCGGCCGACGTGGCGCAACTGGCCGGCTGTCCGCTCGATGCGCTGCAGGCGCTGGCGCCGAGCTGGGATCGCCTGGAACTCGACAACTACCTGAAGGACGGCGGCCGCTATCGCCGGCGCCGCCATTCCTGCTTCGTCGACAGCGGCGACCAGCTCGTGCAAAGTCCGCACCGCGCGCACTGGCAGCCGGTCGAGTACAACGCCCTGCACGGCGGCATGCACCGCCTGTTCGTGCCCATCGAGCCGTCCACCGTCGAGCAGCCGGCCTGGCCGAAGTTGCTGCGCGCGCTGGGCGCCGTGTGCTCGCAGGTGAAAGGCCGGCAGACGTGGTACGTCGAGGCGCACCAGTTCCGCATCGACACGGCCGACGGCATCGGCCGCCCCACGCCGGAAGGCGCGCACCGCGACGGCGTCGATTTCGTCGCCGTCATCCTGATCGGGCGCACGAACATCAAGGGTGGCGAGACGCGCATGTTCGAAGCGAACGGCCCGAAAGGCCTGCGCTTCACGATGACGGAACCGTGGACCCTGCTGCTGCTGGACGACGCGGCCGTCATCCACGAATCGACGCCGATCCAGCCAGTTGGACTCAGTGACAATCGCGGCCACCGCGACACGCTCGTGCTGACCTGGCGCGCCGGCGCCTTCCAGGGCGACGACGCCGAGACCACGGGCGCCTGATCTTCCCGCCGCGCGGCCGTCCTGGCCGCGCGCGCCATCGCATGCGCTCAAATATGTTAGCGCCGGACAAGTTTTGGTAAAAAAAAAGCCCGCGACCTTGCGGTGCGGGCTGAATCCAGATTTTCGGAGAAAAACTGGAGGAGACAGGTACAACTATATTCCTATTTTTTGTGCACCGCAATACGGTAGAACTACTATATGTAGAGGGCGGACTCTAGAGTAGGATCTCAGGCCCCGACGATACGGAATCCAGCAAGGTTTTGCGGCATTGCGGGAAAGACCTGTTCGAGACCTTTGTCGCCTAACATTAAATGTTGTTCCGATATTTGCGCTAACACCGAACGAAAATCGGTCAAGACGGGCAAATCGCGGCCCTCGTTCAGTTTCGCGTCGCCGACGCCTTCCCAGTCACCATAAACCTTACCTCCGCGCACTTTCCCGCCCATGACCCACATCACATTGCCGTGACCGTGGTCGGTGCCGCCGTTGCCGTTCTCGCGCGCCGTGCGGCCGAATTCCGACATCACGACGACCACCGTGTCGTCGAACAATGGTCCCAGCCGCTCGGCCAGTACGGCCAGGCCCTGCCCCAGCGGCGCGAGGCGGTTGGCGAGCTGGCCGCTTGCGGCGCCCTGGTTCGCGTGCGTGTCCCAGCCGCCGAGCGCGACGAACGCCAGCTGGATCTTGGGATCGTTGCGCATCAGGCCCGCCAGGCGCGCGGCATCGTCCGGAAAACCGTTCGGCAACGGGGCGCCGCGGTCGGCCGCCTGCATTTCCTTGCTCTCGAGGGCATCCATGACTTCGCGGTGGGCCGCGCGGCCGTCCGCATACGCGCGTCCGAAGCGGGGGTGGTTCGCATACAGTTCGTCGAACGCGGCCTTCACGCGCGGCTGGTCGAGCAGGTCCGCGCGCGCCGCACTCGCGACGTTCGGCAGGTTCACCGCAGCCGCATGGCCGGCCAGGATGCGCGGCAGCACGGGGCCGATGCCCAGCAGCCGGCTGGGCGACTGCGGGCCGGGCAGCGCGGCGACGAGCCGGTTCATCCAGCCGTCCGGCGTGTTCTTGCGGCCGGGTGTCGCGGATTCCATGTAGTCCTGCGCGTCGAAGTGGGAACGCGTCGCGTCCGGCGAACCGCTGGCGTGCACGAACGCGAGCTTGCGCGCGGCCCACAACGGCTGCAGGCTGGCCAGCGCGGGATGCAGGCCGAAATAGCCGTCCAGGTCCAGCGCCCCGCCCTCCATGCCGGGCGCCGCGAGGCCGATCGTGGGGCGCAGCCGCAGGTAGTTCTCGTCACCGACGGGCGCGACGACGTTCAGGCCGTCGACGGCGCCGCGCAGCATCACGACGATGAGTTTTTTGTTCGTGGGGCCGGCGGCCGGCGCGCTCACGGCCCAGGCGCCGCGGCCGACGGGCAGCAGGATGCCGGCGCCCACCGCGTTGAGAAAGTCCCTGCGATGCATATGTCCTCCGACGGAATCAGCGCTGCATGAAATCGGGACTGCCGAGCAGCATGGCGGCCCGCAGGTTGTCCGGATTGCGCTGGACGATGCCCAGGGTGCGCGGCGAGACCGATCCCGCCAGCGTCGCCTGCAGCCGCGCCGCGTCGAGCGGCACCGGCTTCGGCGCGGCAAGCGGGGGCGGCGGAGGCAGCGGCATGACGTCGCTGCCGGCCAGGTACGGCGTCATTTCTGCCGGCCGCGCCTCCACCGGCACGACGCCCAGCGGCAGCCGGCCGCCGGCCAGCGCGGACGCGAAGGCGATGCGCCGCGTCAGCGCGTCCGGGTTCAGCCACGCGTCCTGCGTGTTCTTGTACCCGTCCGGCGTCTGGCAGCCGTACAGCGGCATGCCCAACTGACTCATCGTGTTCACGAGCGGCCCGACATTCGCCACCGGCACGCCGCTCGCCCGCACGGCCGACACCACGTACTGGTACGGCGTCTTGAACTTCGCGCCGACGCTCCCCGCGTCCATGAATTCGCGGCTCGCGAACAGCGTCGCCAGCACGGCGCGGATGTCGCCCTGGGACGCCTGCCACGTGGCCGCCATGCGGTCGACGAGGCCTGGTGGCGGCTCGTCGCTGACGAAGTACTGCGCCAGCTCGCGGCTCACGTGATGGGCCGTGGCCGGATGCACGGCCAGCACGTCCAGCGCAGTTTCCCCTTCCTGCTGGCCGCTTGGTGCGATCTCGCGGCCCAGCCATGTCTTGGCGCCGCGGTCGTGGCGGCCCGCGTCGAAGCGGAACGTCTCGCCCGTGCGCGCGAGGCGCTTCTCGTCGAACGTCCACCCGGTCAGCATGCGCGCCAGCTCCGTCACGTCGCGCTGCGTGTAGCCGCCGTCCGCGCCCAGCGTGTGCAGTTCCATCAGCTCGCGCGCATAGTTTTCGTTCAGGCCGCGCGCCTTCCTCTTCGCATCCGTACGGGGTGCCGACGACACGACGTTATCGAGGTAGAACAGCATCGCCGGATGCTTCGCCGTCGCGCCCAGCAGCGCGCGGAAGGAGCCCAGCGCGTACGGGCGGATCGCGTCGCGTTCGTAGCTCGTCACCAGCGCGCGGTCGATGCCCTTGCCGGCGAAGACGTTGAAATGGTTGTACCAGAAGTCGACCATCACCTCTTCCAGCTTGCGCGGGCTCTCGACGGCGCGCAGCAGCCGGGCTTCCGCGGCCTGGCGCGCCACGCGCATCTGGGCCTCGCGCCGGCGCTGTTTCGCGCCCTCGTCCTCCATCCGCACTTCCCGCCGCAGTTCCAGGAATTCGGCCAGCGACGCGCCCGCGCTGCGATTCACGGTGTCCAGCGACGCCAGGCGCGCGTCCAGGTCGGGCGGCAGCGGGATCGTCTCCGGATGCAGCTGCTGGTCGATCCAGCGCTGCACGCCCATGTTCGCCACACGCTCGACGTCGCCCGGCCGCGGGCCATATGCAAGGCGGTTCAGCACATGCAGTGCCTGCACATCCGGGGCAGATGCGGAGTCGGCCGCCGATGCGGCACACGTCGCCATCAGGAAAGCGGCCAGCAGGGCAAGCGATGCTCGGTGGGTCATGTCGGGCTCCAGGTTGACCGTCATTTAACCGTGAATGGAAGAGCGCGGATATCGACGCGACGTTTCAGTGGTAAGGATTTGTAACGGAACACGGCCGCCCGCGCCGTACCGAACAGGCGTCATCGAGGGTGCTTTGTTACACTGTCGCAGTTTGACTTCTGGTCCCGCCATGTCCTGGATCGTCCTGAAATACCTGATTACCGCCGCCGTCGTCGTCCTGGTGTCGGAAGCCACTGCACGTTCCGACCGCCTCGGTGGCCTGATCGCGTCCCTGCCGCTCGTGACCGTGCTGACGCTGATCTGGCTGCACCTCGAGCGCCAGCCCCAGGACAAGATCGCCAACCACGCGTGGTACACGCTGTGGTACGTGGTGCCGACCTTGCCCATGTTCGCCGCCTTCCCCTGGCTGCTGGCCCGCTTCGGCTTCTGGCCGGCGCTGGCAGCCGGTGTCGCGATCACCGTGGCCAGCTTACTCCTGTTCGCCCTTTTGCTGAAACGCTTCGGCATCCATCTACTTTGAACGCCATGATTCCCCAACATCTCCGCCGCCTGTCCCTCGTTGCAGCCGCCGCCATCCTGGCCGGCACCGTGGGCGTCCTCGTCTCCAGCAATGCCGCCGACGACAGGAAGGCGGCGGCCCCGCGCCCCGCGCTGACCGTCACGACGGCGAAGCCGGAGCAGGCGCGCCTGCCGCTCGGCCTCGCCGCCAACGGCAACGTCGCCGCATGGCAGGAAGCCGTGATCGGCAGCGAGTCGAACGGTCTGCGCCTGCAGGAGGTGAAGGTCAACGTGGGCGACGTCGTCAAGAAGGGCGAAGTGCTGGCCGTGTTCGACGCGGCGCCCGTCGAAGCGGACGTCGCGCAGGCGAAAGCCGCCGTCCAGGAAGCGGAAGCGAATGCGTCCGCCGCACGCGCCGATGCCAAGCGGGCGCGCGCGTTGCAGAGCTCGGGCGCGATCAGCGAACAGCAGATCACGCAATACATCACGGCCGAGCGCACGGCCGCCGCGCGCGTAGCATCTGCCAAGGCGACCTTGGCCCAGCAGAAGCTGCGCCTGAAGTACACGACAATCGTGGCGCCGGATGCCGGCCTGATCTCCGCGCGCAATGCCACCGTGGGCGCCGTCGCCGGCGTGGGCACGGAGATGTTTCGCATGATCCGCCAGGGCCGCCTGGAGTGGCGCGCCGAGGTGACGGCCGCCGAGCTCACGCGCATCAGGCCGGGCCAGAAGGCCGTCGTGCAGACGGCGGGCGGCAAGGACGTGCAGGGCCGCGTGCGCACGGTCGCGCCGACCGTCGATGCGCAGAGCCGCGTCGCCCTCGTCTACGTCGACCTGCCGCCGGCGCTGTCGGCCAATGCCCCGCTGAAGGCCGGCATGTTCGCCAGCGGCCAGTTCGCGCTGGGCGAGTCGGCCGCGCTGACGGTGCCGCAGCAGGCCGTCGCCGTGCGCGACGGCTTCGCGTACGTGTTCCGCCTGAATGCCGATGGCCGCGTGAGCCAGCTGAAGGTCACGACGGGCCGCCGCCTGGGCGACCGCGTCGAAGTGACGGGCGGCCTGCCCGCGGACGCGCTGGTCGTCACGAGCGGCGCCGGCTTCCTGAACGACGGCGATCTGGTACACAACGTGCCGGCGCTGGCCGCGCGTTGAGGACACCGTCATGAATTTTTCCGCGCTCTCGATCCGCAACCCGATCCCGGCGATCATGCTGTTCGCCCTGCTCACGTTCGCCGGCATCCTGGCCTTCAGGGCGAACAAGGTGCAGGACTTCCCGGACATCGAACTGCCCATCGTCACCGTCGTCGCGACGCTCGACGGCGCCGCGCCCGCGCAGTTGGAGACGGAAGTCGCGCGCAAGATCGAGGACTCGGTCGCCACACTCCAGGGCGTCAAGAACGTCTATGCCCGCGTGCTGGACGGCGTCGCCACGATCACCGTCGAGTTCATCCTCGAAAAAGACCTGTCGGACGCCGTCAACGACGTGCGCGATGCCGTCGCGCGCGTGCGCGCCGACCTGCCCGCGGAGATGCGCGACCCCAGCGTGACGAAGACGACGACCGCGGGCCGCGTCGTGCTCACGTTCACGGCGCAGGCGGCCGATGCCCATGGCAAGCCCGCGCTCGATGCGCCCGACCTGAGCTGGTTCGTCGACAACACGGTGTCCAAGCGCCTGCTCAGCGTGCCGGGCGTGGGCGCGGTCAAGCGCGTGGGCGGCGTCTACCGCGAAGTGCGCGTGGAGCTCGACGACCGCAAGATGGCCGCGCTGCGCGTGTCGGCGCTGGACGTCTCGCGCCTGCTGCGCAACGTGCAGCGCGAGGAACCGGGCGGCCGCGGCGACGTCAACGGCGCCGAGCAATCCGTGCGCACGCTGGCGACCGTGCAGACGGCGCAGGAACTGGCGCGCATGGACATCCCGCTGTCGAACGGCCGCCACGTGCGCCTGGACGAGATCGCGACGGTGACCGACACGGTCGCCGAGCCGCGCGCCATCGCGGAGCAGGACGGCAAGCCGGTCGTCGCCTTCGAAGTCTTCCGCACGCGCGGCGCCGGCGAGATGGACGTCGCGAACGGCGTGCGCAAGGCCGTCGCCGAGCTGCAGCAAAAACACGGCAACGTCGTGCTGCGCGAAACGATCGACAACGCGGCGCCCGTCGAGGACAACTTCGACGCGTCGATGGAAATGCTGTACGAAGGCGCCGTGCTGGCGGTGCTCGTCGTGTGGTGGTTCCTGCGCGACTGGCGCGCGACGCTCGTCGCGGCGGCCGCGCTGCCGCTGTCCGTGATTCCCGCCTTCCTCGGCCAGTATTTGTTCGGCTACACTCTGAACATGGTGACGCTGCTGTCGCTGGCGCTCGTCGTCGGCGTGCTCGTGGACGATGCGATCGTCGAGATCGAGAACATCTCGCGTCACCTGCGCATGGGGAAAACGCCGATGCAGGCCGCGCTCGAAGCGGCCGACGAAATCGGCATGGCCGTGATCGCGACGACGTTCTCGCTCGTCGCCGTGTTCCTGCCGACCGCGTTCATGAGCGGCATCCCCGGCAAATTCTTCAAACAGTTCGGCTGGACGGCCGTGCTGGCGATCCTCGCGTCGCTGCTCGTCGCGCGCCTGCTGACGCCGATGATGGCCGCGTACCTCCTGAAACCGCTGCCGCACGGGGAGGAGCGCGACGGCGCCATCATGCAGCGCTACATGCGCACGATGCGGTGGTGCCTGCGCCACCGCGGCCTGACGATGATCGCGGCTGCGCTGTTCTTCGCCGGCTCGATCTCGCTCGTGCCGCTGCTGCCGACCGGCTTCGTGCCGCCCGCCGACCGCTCGCAGACCCAGATCAACGTCGAGCTGCCGCCCGGCTCCACGCTGGCGGAGACACGCGCCGTCGCGGAAAGAGTGCGCCAGGTGGCGATGGGCACGCCGAACGTCAAGGGCGTGTTCAGCTCCATCGGCGGCGGTTCCAGCGGCGACGCGTTCGCACCGGGCGCCGCGGCCGAGGCGCGGCGCGCCGTGCTGACGGTGACGACCGTGGCGCGCGCGGACCGCAAGGAAAAGCTCTCGGCCGTCGAATCGGCGCTGCGCGCGCGCCTGGCCGACGTCCCCGGTGCCCGCTTCACGGTCGGCCCACCCGACACGGGCGTCAAGATGCAGCTCGTGCTGCGCAGCGAAGACCCGGTCGCGCTGACGGCCGCTGCCCGCCGCGCCGAGCGCGAACTGCGCACCCTGCGCGGCGTCGGCAACGTCAAGTCCAGCGCGTCGCTCGTGCGTCCCGAAATCATCGTCCGCCCCGATTTCGCACGCGCGGCGGACCAGGGCGTGACGGCCGCCAGCATCGGCGAGACCGTGCGCGTGGCCACGGCCGGCGACTACGACCAGGTACTGTCGAAGATGAACGTGTCGGAACGCCAGGTGCCCATCCGCGTGAAACTGCCGGACACGGTGCGCGCGGACCTCGACGCCATCGGTCGCCTGACGGTGCCCGGCAAGAACGGCCCGGTGCTGCTGGCGAACGTGGCGACCATCACGATGGAAAGCGGCCCGGCGCAGATCGACCGCCTGAACCGCAGCCGCAACGTGACGCTGGAAGTGGAGCTGAACGGCCGCTCGCTGGGCGAGGTGAACGCGGAAGCGCGCGCCCTTCCCGCGCTGAAGAACCTGCCGCCGAACGTGTTGATCGCGGAACTGGGCGATGCGCAGGAGATGCAGAACCTGTTTGCCAGCTTCGGCCTCGCCATGCTGATCGGCGTGCTGTGCATCTACGGCGTGCTGGTGCTGCTGTTCACGGACTTCCTGCAGCCGGTGACGATCCTCGCGGCGCTGCCGCTGTCGATCGGCGGCGCGTTCGTCGCGCTGCTGCTCACGCATAACGCGCTGTCGATGCCGACGATGATCGGCCTGATCATGCTGATGGGGATTGTGACGAAGAACTCGATCCTGCTCGTCGACTACGCGATCCTCGCGCGCAAGGCGGGCATGAACCGCTTCGACGCGCTCGTCGACGCCTGCCACAAGCGGAGCCGCCCGATCATCATGACGACGATCGCGATGGGCGCCGGCATGCTGCCGCTGGCGCTGGGCCTGTCGGGCGATCCGAGCTTCCGCTCGCCGATGGCGGTCGCGGTGATCGGCGGTCTCATCACGTCGACGTTGCTGAGCCTTCTTGTGGTGCCGGCCGTGTTCACGTATGTCGACGATATCGAGCACTGGTTCGGACGCCATGCGAAGCGGCTGCGGCGCCATCCCGCGGAGACCGTGCCACGGGAAACGACCGCAGTCAAGTGACCATGGCCGTTTTCAAAAACGCCACACTCTTTGATTACAATTCGAGACAAATTTGAAATAGTTGGTGACAGTTACCTATACAAGTCATAGTCTTTTGCTACGCAGACAGGGCTGTTCTGCTTGCCTGCGCGACAACGACAACTCACAGAGTGGGAGACATGATGACTTGGTTACGCAAGGCAACCTGGCTGGGCGGATTGGTCGCAGCAGCCGGTACGATGTCGCTGGTCCAGGCCCAGACGGCGACCGACGATAGCGGTTATCGGAGTACCCTGGCGTTTCGTTCGTTCCAGGCGGCGGGCGGCGACGAAGAAGAGCGGCCGACGGTCCTGGGCCGCCTCGAATGGCTCAAGGCGCGCTACGGCGCGACCCGCCCCGCCGACTTCTCGCGCCGCGTGGCGCAGGAATGGGCGAAGCAGCGCAGCACCTACCCGCAACTGGCGCCCGGCGCGACGCCACCTGCCGGCGTGCCGCAATGGCAGTCGATCGGCCCGACCCGCGCCGTCAAGACGCAGAACGACATCCAGCTGAGCGTGACCGACAGCGGCCGCCTGCGCAACATCCTGCCGCACCCCACCGATCCGAACACGGTTTACCTGCTGTCGTCGTCGGGCGGCATCTGGAAGACCAGCAATTTCGAATCGCCGTATCCCACGTGGACGCCGATCACCGACAAGGTCATCACGACGAGCGGCGGCGCGGCCGCACTCGGCCGCAGCCCGCAGACGTTGTACTACGGCACGGGCGATCCGTTCGACGGCATCCCGCTCGTCGGCGGCGCCATGCTGAAGACGACCGACGGCGGCAACACGTGGTCGCCGTTCGTCTTCCTCGGCAACTCGGGCATGGTCCTCGACGTCAAGGTCGACACCAGCGGCCCGGCCGACGTCGTGATGGTGGCCACCGACACCGGCGTGTTCCGCTCGACGGACGGCGGCACCAGCTACGCGCAGGTGCTGAACACGACCGGCGCCCGGGTCTGGAGCCTCGCGCGCACCAGCACCGGCTGGCTCGCCACGGCCGCCGCCAGCGGCTACTACAGCCCGGCGACGTTGTACTGGTCGAACGACGGCGTCACGTGGTCCGCGCTGTCCGCGCCCAACCTGACGGGCGGCGCGGGCCGCATCACGCTGGCCGTCGGCGCGCCCGGCGACAAGGTCGTGTATGCCTATGCCGCCACCTCGTGCAACGCCGGTTGCGACCAGAAGGATTTATACCGTTCGGCCGACGGCGGCTACACGTGGACGCCACTGGGCCTGAACGCCAAGGCGCCCGTCAATCCGAACGAAGAAAACCCGACCATGGAACTGATGGGCGGCCAGGGTTTTTATAACCACATGATCGTCGTCGACCCGACCGACGCGACCCGCAACACGGTCTACCTGGGCGGCCAGCTGAACACGGGCAAGACGACGGACGGCGGCAAGACGTGGCGCCTGATGACCAACTGGCTCGCCCAGTTCGGCCTGCCGTATGCGCATGCCGACCATCACACGGCCGTCGTCTCCACGGCGGGCGGCAAGAAGCGCGTCATGATCGGCACGGACGGCGGCCTGTTCCTCAGCTACGACGAAGGCAAGTCGTGGACCGACCAGAAGAACACGGGCCTCGTCGACCACCTGATCTACTCGATGGCGACGTCGGGCTCGGATCCGAAGAGCGTGCTGATCGGCCTGCAGGACAACGGCACGCGCATCCGCGTGGGCAATACGAGCGTGTTCAACCAGAGCTTCGGCGGCGACGGCTTCGGCGTCGGCTGGAGCCAGTCGAAGAACGTGACGGCGCTCGGCAGCTATGTCTACGGCTACATCTATTACGCGCAGAAGGATCCGAACATCCAGAAGAAATGGACCGATCCGGTGTTCGACGACGCGACCTGCACGTATAACGGCGTGAATGCCTGCAATGCATACTTCGTCACGCCGATCGCGACGCCGTCCGCCGGTGCCGACCCGGGCGGGAAGACCTACTTCACGAACACGGCAAGCCTCATCTACCGCACCGACGACGCGGGCGCCTCGTGGAAGCCCATCTTCAACGGTGACACGGCGTTCACGTACATTCGCGGCACGTCGCACAGCGTGGCCGTCAGCCCGATCGACCTGAACCACGTGGCGGCCGTATCTCCCGGCGGCCGGGTCCTGATCACGCTTGACGGCGGCGCGACGTGGAAGCAGCGCAATACGCTCGTGCCGGGCCACCTCGGCTACAACAGCAGCGTTGCGTGGGCCAATAATTCGGTGCTGTACGTCGCGTCCGAAAATCCGTTCGGCCAGAGCGTGTGGGTCGTGAAATCGACGGATGGCGGCGCCACCTGGGCCGCGGCCGGCAACGGCCTGCCGAACGTGCCGATCCAGAAGCTGCTGGCGGCGCCGAACGACCTCTCCGGCAATACCGTGTACGCGGCCACCTGGCTCGGCGTGTACCGCACGACGAACGGCGGCATCAGCTGGAGCCAGTTCGGCGCCGGCCTGCCGACCGTCCAGGTGAGCGACCTGTACATGCCGGCGGACGGCAGCTTCCTGCGCGCGTCGACGTATGGCCGCGGCGTGTGGGATCTGTCGCTGCGCTGATCATCCGGGCGCGCAAGAAAAAACCGGCGCACGCGCCGGTTTTTTTATTGCCGATCGACGCGATCAGTAATCGCGGCTGCGGCCACCCAGCAGCTTGGCCAACACGAAACCGGCGGCCGCGGCGATGGCGACGGCGGTACCCGGCTTCTGGCGCACGTACTCGAAGCTGGCTTCCTTCCACTGGCCGTAGGCATCGGTCAGCTGTTGCTGGCGCTGGCCCAGGTTCAGCGAGGCGCCGCTCAGCACACCCTGCAGCTTGTCCACGCCGGCGTGGGCCGTGGATGCCAGTCGGTCGACGACCGGCTGCACGCTGTTGACGGCCTTGTCGACCATCGGCTTGGCGGCGTCGGCGGCCTTGTCGATCGAATCATGCAGGCCTTGCGCGCGTGCGTTGACTTGTGCGCCCAGGTCCTTCGAATCGCCACCCACGCCCGAGCCGGTGGCGGCGCTGGCGCTCTGGCTGTTCTGGCTGCCGGTGCTGCTCGAACCCAGCGACGAGGACGAGCTGCTGCCGATGCTCGAGTTCGAACCCGAGGTGCTCGAGCCCATCGAGCCCGTGCCCGACGACGACGACGCATTGCCGGCATTGCTGGTGCCGCCCACGGCGCCGCTGCTGGACGCGGTGGCGCCGCCGGTGCTGCTGCCGGTGGTCGAGCTCTGCTGGTCCTTGCCCTGGTTCAGCTGGCTGCTCTTGTTCAGGCTGCCCGAACCGGCCGTGCTGCCCATGTTGCCCGAGCCAGCGGCGTTCGGCAGGTTGCTGTCCTTGCCCTGGTTGCCCAGGTTGCTGCCTTTTGCTTCGCTCGACTTCTGATTATCCATGATGAATTCCTCTTTTAAGATTTTGACCAATGCGGAGATAACCGATCTTCTTGACCGTGCATCCGTTCAAAAGTTCGACCGATAGGCGGTCCTTCGCGTCGCGCCCATGCGCGATGTCGGAGCGACACCGGCTATTTGCGGTGTCTCAATAAAAAAAATATAACTTTTGGTCTATCCGGACTGTGCGCTGCATAACAAAGCGCACGGATGGATGAGAGATGCGAAGAGATGACGGGACCGGCGCGGCGGCCGGCCCCGGATGATCAGCGGGCTTTTTCGATCAGGTCGCGCGCACCGGCGAAGACTTGCGGATAGTCGCCCGCACATTGCGCGCGCTCGGCGGCGATGCGCTGGCCGTTGGCGTCGAGCGTGTCGGCGCCGAGGCGGACGCCGAACGCCGTTTCGCCGCCGAGGATGCGTTGCAGGATCCGCTCGCCCAGCGTCGACTTGAAGTGACCGGCTTCCCAGTACCACTGCGTCGCGGTACGCGTGTCGCCGGGGCCCGGGATGCGTTCGCAGCGCGCGCCGGCATAGCCGCTGAAGTCCCACACGTTGATGCGCGCATTCGGATAGCGGGCGCGCACGGCGTCCGCCTCGCGCACGAGCATCCGGCGCCAGTCTTCCATCGTGGATTGCAGGCCGGCTTCCTCGAGCATGGCCATCAGTTGCGCGTGGTACGGGTAGATCACCAGGTGTACCTCGGTGCGGTCGCGCGCCATCGTGTCCAGCAAGGTGCGCAGGCCGTCGATGCTGACCGAACGGTCGGTGCCGACCACGAACAGGTTGTGCGGCTTGCGCACGAAGCTCTTCGCGTTGTCCCCGGCCTTTTGCTGGAAGATCGCGTAATAGCCTTCCTGGCGCGCGAACTGATTGTAGTTGCGCAGCGGCGTCTGGCCGCGGGCCGTCATGGTCTCCGGATCGGCCGCCTTCTGCAGGCGCACGGTGCGCAGCGCATCGGTCAGGGACTTGATCGAGAACAGCGTGTCGAAGCGCCACTGCCACGGCGACGGTGCGCTTGCCGCGGCCGGCGCCGGGGTCTCTTGCGGGTTGACGAGGAAGTCCAGGAACTCGACGCCGATCACGGCCATCGCGGCCGGCGCGGCGCGCTCCCGCAGCTGCGCATACATGCGTTCGGACGTGGTCAGGTTCGTGCCCGACAGCCCCATGTTGTAGGCCGTGCGGCCATGCGCGCTCATCTGTGGGCTGTCCGGATCGAGGCCGACTTCGACGCGCGAATTGCCCAGCATGATCAGATCGGGCCGCACGGCCGTGGCCTGCGCCAGTTTGATCTGCTCGCGGTATTGTTCCGGCAGCGGCTTCACGTGGTTCAGTTTGGGGCTGTCGACGAACCCGTACAGGTGGTACGGATCGACGACGGCCACAACGCCCGTGACCAGCAGCACGCCGGTGCCGACGACCGCCGCGCACCACGCGGTAAAGCGCTTGTAGGACGCCTGGGGGGGCGCCGGGACGGCGGCTTGCGCGCCCACCATCACAGGCGCTTCGTCGTCGTAGCGTTGGATCTGTTCCATTTGGCTCCCCGGACTCAGAACTGGAAATACAGGAATTCGGCGGGACGGCTGAGCGACAGCAGGCTGCCGAGCAGGATCGCCCCGATGTAGAAGCTCCAGCGCCGCGACGGCTGCCAGAGCTGCCAGCGGGCGGCCATGCGCGGCCCGGCCATCGTGCCGAGCGCCGCTTCGTAGCGGCCCATGATCTGCTGGGTGTTGGGCAGGCAGAACGCGATGAAGCCGCCGAGGACGACCCACTGCCACGTCTCGAGGAAGCGCGAGCCGCCGCCCAGGTAGAACGTCACGCCCAAGCGCTCGAGCTGCGCCTTCAGCGGTCCGAGCTGCAGGCCGATGGACGCCGGCAGGCCGACGCCGTCCAGGCCCACCATGCCGTGCAGGATCGTCATCGCCTTGTCGAAGCTCGTGGCGCGGAAGAACACCCACGCCACGCACACGGCCGCGAACGACAGCGCCCAGCTGAAGACGGCCCAGACGCGTCCGCGCGGCAGGCGCAGCGTGTCGGCCACCGCGTTCCAGCCGTGGTTGATGACGAGGTAGATGCCGTGCAGCGCGCCCCAGATGACGAAGTTCATGCCGGCGCCATGCCACAGGCCGCCCAGCAGCATCGTCGTCATCAGGTTGACGTAGCGGCGCACGGGCCCCTTGCGGTTGCCGCCCAGCGGCACGTACAGGTAGTCGCGCAGGAAACGCGACAGGGTCATGTGCCAGCGGCGCCAGAAATCGATGATGTTGACGGCCTTGTACGGCGAATCGAAGTTCAGCGGCAGGCGGATGCCGAACATCAGCGAGATGCCGATCGCCATGTCCGAGTAGCCGGAAAAGTCGAAGTACAGCTGGAACGCATAGGCCAGCACCCCGCCCCACGCATTCGCGAACGAGAACATGTCCGACTTGTCGAACAGGAAGTTGGCGTGCGGCGCCAGGTTATCCGCGATCAGGACTTTCTTGGCCAGGCCGATCGCGAAGATGCTTAGGCCCACCGCGAAGTTCTGGTACGAAAAGCGGTAGCTGGCCGGCTTGTCGAACTGCGGCATCATTTCCGCGTGGTGCAGCACCGGCCCCGCGATCAGGTGCGGGAAGTAGGTGATGAACAGCACGTAGTGCAGGAAGCGCGCTTCCTTGACCTTGCCCTGGTAGGTGTCGACGAGGTAGGCGATCTGCGTGAACGTGAAGAAGGAAATACCGATCGGCAGCACGACGTGCAGCAGCGGGATGTCCGCGTGCGCCAGCCAGTTCGCACCCGAGATGAAGAAATCGGCGTACTTGTAGTAGGCGAGCAGCGCCAGGTCGGTGGCCACGGCCGCCGTCAGCCACCGCTTGCGCGCCGGACCTGCGGCGTGGCCGATGCGTTGCCCCATCCAGTAATTGAAAACGATGGAGCCCAGCAGCAGCGGAATGTAGTAATAGCTCCACCAGCCATAGAACGTCAGCGACGCGAGGGCCAGCCAGGCGGCGGCCTGGACGTGGCTCCTGCGTGCCAGCAGGAAGTAGCCGATGGCCGTGATGGGCAGGAAGAGGAACAGGAAGGTAAAGGAATTGAAGAGCATGGCGACCGGTCGGGTGGCAAACAGGTAGGGCTGGGGTAGACCGGACGGTCTCATCCTTGGTCATCCCGTCAATATAACATTGATTCCTTGCATAAAAAACAGCCTGAGGCGGGCTGACAACAGGCAAGATGGCATTTGCAAGACGGGAAAACATGCCTATAACAACGCAAAGCCGCCGACCAATCTCGTCGATCGCTTGCGCCTTCCCAACCATTGGCACGACTGACTACAGAACAATGCTCGATGCACTTAACTCATCGGAGATGAGACATGGCAGTCGATGCATATTTGCAAATTGATGGCATCAAAGGGGAGCCGGCCGACTCTGCGCATCAAGGCTGGATCGAGATCGGGTCGGCCCACTGGGGCGTGACGCAGCCCAGAAGTTCCAGCGTGTCCACCGCTGGCGGCCACACGTCCGGCCATTCCGAGCACCGCACCCTTAGCTTTACCAAGCTCGCGGACCTTGCCTCGCCGGTCCTGATGCAGCACTGTGCGATGGGCAAGACAATCCCGAAGGCCAGGATCGAATTCATGCGGGCAGATGGCGACGGAAAGCCGGTGAAGTACTACCAGATCGAGCTGGAGAACGTGATGCTGTCCCACATGGACCAAGTGCTGCGTGATGGCGGCGGCGTCGTCCTAGACGAGATCGGCTTGTGCTTCTCGAAGGTAAAGTGGTCATACACGCAACAGAAGATCGGCGGCGGCGGCGGCGGCGGCACGGCCGGCGGCTGGGACCTCGCCGCCAAGAAATGCGCGTAAGGGTCTGCGATGGCTATTCCGATTCAACCAAGGGACCAGCAAGGCTGGTACATGCTCCCCCAAGCGCCCGAGGATGCCGGCTACTACGTGTACGGGAATGTCAACCATATACCTGGTACCGGCCACTTGGCGCAGTACGCGCACCCCAATATGCTGTCGGTCATCTTCTGGGTTGAGCGAGAGTGGCAGGCCATCGACGACCGGAAGTTCGGCATTGGGAACATCGGCCTCGCGGGCGGGGTCAAGTACGAGCACGCCACCCACCAGAAGGGCATCGAGATGGATATCCGCCCGGTGCGCAAAGACCACATGACGGGCCAGGCGGCACGCTGCTCCTACAAGGACAAGACGATCTACGACCAGGAGGCCAGGGTCAAGCTGGTACGCCTGTTTTTGCAGCACCCGCTGGTGAAGGTCATCTACTTCAACGACAAGGAGCTGCGCACCATCGTCGGTAGCCCGCGCATGACGGCATGGCCCAAGCACGATGATCACCTTCATGTCGGACTCTGGGAGCGCTCATGAACGCACGCTTTGTATTCCTCGCCAGCGTCTTCGCGCTGGCATCCTTTGCCCATGCTGCCGACCAGAAGGAGGCGGCGGGCCGGTACATGGCGAAGCCGCTCAAGGGCGACTACTACGTGTACGGCGGTGAACTTGGCGATTCGGTTCCACCCACGGCGAAGGACCGGAAAGTGTCGATGATGTTCACCGGGCCTCTCGCAAAGGAGCTCTTCGACCAGATCGGACCAGACAGGAAGGACGCCTGCGGTGAAGGCCCAGATCATCGAACGAGGCTTAGAGGCCACCTCATGTGCGTCTGGCAAAAGGGCGACGGCTACTCCTGCTATCTCGGCCTTGATGTGCCGACAGGCAAGAGCACCTACGGGACAAGCTGCTAATTAATGTACGCATCATGAGCGCGCGCGGTGTTCATCGTCGCGGCCTTTGCCCTGTACTCGCTAGCCCAGGCCGCCGAGAAGCCGGAAGCCTGGGACGGCCGCCCGAGGCCGCTGAAGGGCGACTACCAAGTGTACGGCGGCGAGCTGGGTGACATGGTGGCCCCAACAAAAAAGGACCGGAAGGTGGCGTTCTTGTTCAAGGGGCCACTCGCGAAGGGGCTGTTCGACCAGATCGGGCCAGACACAAAGACCCCGTGTAGCGGTGCCGAGGATTACCGAGAGAGGAACAAAGGCGACCTCTCCTGCACCTACACCAAGAAGGAGGGATATTCTTGCTATTTTGGTCTTGACGTGCCAACAGGCAAGAGCACGAACGGGTCAATCTGCTGATTTCAGGTCGGGCTTGGTGGAACGAAGTACGGCCGGAAAGCAAAAAAGGCCTCCCGCTTGGGAGGCCTTTCTCACTGTGTTGGTGCCGCTGACCGGAATCGAACTGGTGACCTTCGCATTACGAATGCGCTGCTCTACCGACTGAGCTACAGCGGCTAAACCGGAACAACCGTTTAACCTGTGTCCGTGCTACCTGCCATCAGACTGTTGGCGACCGAGGTCTCGCGCGCCTCACTCATCAGGATGAGCTGCAGCGCGAAGGAGCCCGCATTCTAACAACAACTCTGCAAACTTGCTAGTCCGACTCGGCAATTTTATGCGGACACGCTGAAAATTATTCCTGGTGGTAGCTCGTCACGCGTTCCACTTCGCTCTTCGAGCCCAGGAACACGGGCACGCGCTGGTGCAGCTTCTGCGGCGCGATGTCGAGGATGCGCTCGCGGCCGTCCGTCGCGGCGCCGCCCGCCTGCTCGACGATGAAGGCCATCGGGTTCGCTTCGTACATCAGGCGCAGCTTGCCCGGCTGCGACGGGTCGCGCAGGTCGGCCGGGTACATGAAGATGCCGCCGCGGTTCAGGATGCGGTGCACGTCGGCCACCATCGAGGCGATCCAGCGCATGTTGAAATCCTTGCCGCGTGGACCGGTTTTGCCGGCCAACATTTCATCGACGTAGCGCGTGACGGGCGGATGCCAGTGGCGCTGGTTCGACATGTTGATGGCGAATTCCTTCGTCTCTTCCGGGATCTGCATGTCCTTCTGCGTGAGCACCCAGGAACCCATCTCGCGGTCCAGGGTGAAGCAGTTGACGCCCGCGCCTGTCGTCAGCACCAGCATCGTCTGCGGGCCGTACACGGCGTAGCCGGCCGCGACCTGCTTGCTGCCGGCCTGCATGAAGTCGGCTTCGGTCGGCGCGGTCATGCCTTCCGGCGCCTTCAGCACGGAGAAGATGGTGCCGATGGAGACGTTGACGTCGATGTTCGACGAGCCGTCCAGCGGATCGAACAGCAGCATGTATTCGCCCATCGGGTAGCGGTTCGGGATCGGGTGGATGGATTCCATTTCTTCCGATGCCATCGCCGCCAGGTGGCCGCCCCATTCGTTGGCTTCGAGCAGGATCTCGTTGGAGATCACGTCGAGCTTCTTTTGCACCTCGCCCTGGATGTTCTCCGTGTTCGCGCTGCCGAGGATGTCGCCGAGCGCGCCCTTGCCGACCGAGTGGGAAATGGTCTTGCAGGCGCGGGCCACCACCTCGATCAGGAGGCGCAGCGATGCCGGGATATTGTTGTGGAGACGCTGTTCCTCGACGAGGTATTGCGTCAGGCTGACACGTTTCATGGACTTCCTTCGTTTGTGAAAATTCGTTATTGGATGCGGCGGTATTCACGCAATGGTGGGCGGAGGCCGCCCACCCTACGACATGCGTAGGGTGGGCACCCCGTGCCCACCGTGACCATTCGTTACAGCATCAATTGGCGAGCGCCTTGCTGACCACCTCGCGTACGTCGTTCGACAGCTTCGCCTGCCCCGCCACCTGCTGCAGCGCCCGCTTCATGTGGGCCTGCAGGTCCGGCGTGAAGCGGCGCCAGCGGTCCATCGCGCGGGCCAGGCGGCTCGCGACCTGCGGGTTCAGCGCGTCCAGCGCGATCACCTGCTCGGCCCAGAAGCCGTAGCCGCTGCCGTCCGGCGCGTGGAAGCCCACCGCATTGCCGGCACAAAAGGTAGACACCAGGCTGCGCGCACGGTTCGGGTTACGCAGCGTGAAGGCCTTGTGCGTCATCAGTTCACGGACGCGGCCAACGTCCGTCGTCGGGGCCGCGGCCTGCATCGCGAACCATTTGTCGACGACCAGCGCCTCGCCCTGGAACTCGTCGTAGAAGCGCTGCAGGGCGTCCGCCGCTGCAGGCGCGCGCGCATGCACGAGGGCCGACAGGGCCGCCACCCGGTCCGTCATGTTGGTGGCGCCGTCGAACTGCTTTTGCGCGAGGGCCAGGCTGGCGTCGTCCGGCGCCGCATTCAGATAGGCCAGCGCCAGGTTCTTCAGCGCGCGCTTGCCGATCGATTCCGCATCGGGGCTGTACTCGCCCGGCGTCTGGCTGGCGTCGTACTGGGCCAGCAACTCGGTGCGCAGGCGCGCGCCGATGTCGGCACGGACGAACTGGCGCGCCAGGTGGATGGCGAGCGGGTCGACCACGTCCAGCTGGTCGGCGATCATCGATTCCGTCGGCAGCAGCAACGCCTGCTCGCGGAACGCGGGGTCGAGCGTGTCGTCCGCGAGGATCTTGCGCATGGCGTCGACGAACGTGTCGTCCAGGTCGAGCTTGTCGACGACGTTGCCCGCACCGGCCACCTGCCCCGTCAGCTTCAGCAGGCGGCTCATCGCGAGGCGCTGGCCCGCTTCCCAGCGGTTGACGGGGTCGCTGTCGTGGCTGAACAGGTGCACCAGTTCGGCGTCGCTGTAGCCGTGCTTCAGGATCACGGGCGCGGAAAAATCGCGCAGGATCGACGGCGTCGGCTGTTCCGCCACGCCCGTGAAGACGAAGGTCTGGTCGTTTTCCGTGAGTTCCAGCACGGCCGTCGTCCCTTGATGCTTGCCGCCGATGGTCAGCGGCAGGTCGCGGCCATCGCGACCCAGCAGGCCGACGGCGACAGGGATGTGGAACGGCAGCTTCTCGGCCTGGCCCGGCGTCGGCGGGCACGACTGGACCAGGCGCAAGGTGTACGTCTGCGCCTGCTCGTCCCAGCGTGTTTCGGCCTGCACGACCGGCGTACCGGCCTGGCTGTACCAGCGCTCGAACTGTGTCAGGTCGCGGCCGTTGGCGTCGGCCATCGCCAGGCGGAAGTCGTCGCACGTGACGGCCTGCTCGTCGTGGCGCTGGAAGTACAGGTCCATGCCCTTGCGGAAGCCGTCGCGACCCAGCAGGGTCTGGTACATGCGCACAACCTCGGCGCCCTTCTCGTAGACGGTGACGGTATAGAAATTATTGATCTCGACGAAGGAGTCGGGACGGACCGGGTGGGCCATCGGGCCCGCGTCTTCCGGGAACTGGGCCTGGCGCAGGGTGCGCACCTGGTCGATGCGGGTGACGGCGCGGCCCGTGTTCGTGCCGATCATGTCGGCCGAGAATTCCTGGTCGCGGAACACGGTCAGGCCCTCTTTCAGCGACAGCTGGAACCAGTCGCGGCAGGTGACGCGGTTGCCCGTCCAGTTGTGGAAGTATTCGTGGCCAACGACGGCCTCGATGCCTTGAAAGTCGACGTCCGTCGCGACGCGCGGATTGGCCAGCACGAACTTCGTGTTGAAGATGTTCAGGCCCTTGTTTTCCATCGCGCCCATGTTGAAATCGCCCACGGCAACGATCATGAAGCGGTCCAGGTCGAGCTCCAGGTTCCAGCGCTCCTCGTCCCAGCGGATACTGTGCTTCAGCGACTGCATCGCGTAATCCGTCTTGTCGAGGTTGCCCTCTTCCACCCAGACCTGCAGCAGCGCCGTGCGGCCGTCGGCCAGCTCGAAGTTTTCTTCCTGGCACACGAGACGCGCGGCGACGAGGGCGAACAGGTACGACGGCTTCTTGAACGGGTCTTCCCACAGCGCATAGTGGCGGCCATCGGGCAGGTCGCCTTCTTCGATCAGGTTGCCGTTCGACAGCAGCACCGGATACTTGTCCTTGTCGGCGCGCAGCATGACGGTGAAGCGGGCCATGACGTCCGGTCGGTCTGGAAAATAGGTGATCCGGCGAAATCCTTCGGCTTCGCACTGCGTATAGAAGCTGCCATTGGACGTGTACAGGCCACTGAGGGTAGTATTGCTCTCCGGAACGCAAATGGTCTCGATGTCCAGCGTCGCTTCTTCCGGGGCGTTGGGGATGCGCAGCAGGTTGCCTTCGACTACGTAGTCGCCCTCGCTCAGGGTGCGGCCGTTCAGGCGCAGGGTCACCAGTTCGATGTCTTCGCCGTACAGCTCGATTTCGCGCTGGGCGCTGGCGGGATTGCGGCGCACCGTCATGCGGTTGGCGACGACGGTACGGGCAGGGTCGAGGTCAAAGCCGAGTTCAACGGTATCAACCAGGTAGCTGGGGGCAGTGTAATCCTTCCGGTAGATAGTCTGGGGCGTATCGGTGCGCATGGTCGGGAGTCCGCAAAGCCGTTGGTGGGATGCTTATTTTACCAACAGCTTTACACCGCGATCCGTACCTTTCGGATGTATCGCCATGTACAGGTAGTAACTACGCGTAAATGTATCGACGAACATCACGCATCAGGAATAATATGGTCGCCTGAACAAGACCGATTACAGGAATGGAAACCCGACACCCGGGGAATACGAATAGATGGAGCGCATCATGAAACGTACCATGATCACCGCGGTCGCATCGCTGAGCCTGTTGCTGGGCGGCTGCGCGACGACGATCCGCAGTGACGTCACCACCTTCAACCAGTGGCCCGCCCAGCTGCCCGACAAGAGCTATGCGTTCGAGACGCCGCCGCCGCAGGACAACACGCTCGAGCTGCAGAGCTACGAGAACCTCGTGCGCGCCCAGCTCGCCCGCCTCGGTTTCCACGAGGCGCAGGGGGCGCCCGCGCTGAAGGTGTCGATGCGCTTCTCGACCATCGACGTGCCCACGCAAGTCATCTACCCGACCTTTGCACCGACCTACGGCTTCTACTCGCCCCGCTTCGCCTACATGGGCTGGCGCCGGCGCTACTGGGGCGGCTGGTACAGCCCGTTCTACGACCCGTTCTGGGGCCCGATGCCGGCCTATGACGTGCAGGAAGAACACCGCTACCACCGCCAGCTGCAGCTGTCGATCGCGTCGGCGGCGGACGGCAAGCGCCTGTTCGACGTCACGGTGCGCAACGTGAGCCGGCAGATGTCGACGCCGGCCGTGATGCCGGCCCTCGTGCAGAGTGCGTTCGAAGGGTTCCCGGGGCCGAATGGCGGGTCGCGCGTCGTCGAGTTGAAGCAGGAGCCGCGGCAGAACGGTTAATTTCCCGCTGCGCATGGTGGGCTCGGGGAGCCCACCCTACCAACGGGCGCATCGCGTAGGGTGGGCACCCCGTGCCCACCAACTTGTCAGCCCAGGTAAGCTTCCGACAGGAAAGTAATCCCGATAATCAAGAGCACCGCCAGCATCAGCACCACGAGCAGCCGCCCGAAATGCGGTTCCGTCGCCGGTTGCGGATCGATCGGCGGTTCGTTGTCGTCGCTGAATTCTCTCATGGCAGCAAAATCGTCTTGCCCGTCGTGCGGCGCCCTTCGAGGGCGATGTGCGCCCGGGCCGCGTCGGCGAGGGGGAAACGCTGGTGGATCTCGATGCTCACTTGACCGCTCCCAACCACGTCGAACAGGTCGGCCGCCATCGCCTCGCGCTGCGCGCGCGTGGCCGCATACGATTGCAGTGTCGGCCGGGTGATGTAGAGCGAGCCGCGCGCCGCCAGCTCGTTCAGCGGGAACGGCGGCACCGGGCCCGACGAATTGCCGAAGCTGCCCATCAGCCCGCGCGGCCGCAGGCAGTCCAGCGAGCGCGTGAACATGTCCTTGCCGACCGAATCGTAGACGACCGGTACCTTTTCTCCGTTCGTGATCTCCAGTACGCGCTGCACGACATCCTCGTCAAGGTAGTTGATGACATGCGCGGCGCCATGCTGCCGGGCCAGCGCCGCCTTCTTGTTTGACCCCACCGTGCCGATGAGGTTCGCACCCAGCGCACGCGCCCATTGACACGCGATCAGGCCGACGCCGCCGGCCGCCGCGTGGAACAGGATCGTCTCGCCCGGCTGCACGGCATAGGTCTGCTTGAGGAGATATTGCACGGTCAGGCCCTGCAGCAGCATCGCGGCGCCCGTCTCGAACGAGATCGCGTCCGGCAAATGCACGAGGATATCGGCCGGCATCACCCGCAGCTGGCTGTAGGCGCCGTTCGGGCGCGCCGCGTAGGCCACGCGGTCGCCCGGTTTCACGTGCGTGACGCCCTCGCCCACCGCCTCGACGACGCCCGCCCCTTCCTGGCCGAGGCCGTTCGGCAGGTCGAGCGGATACAGGCCGGAGCGGAAATACGTATCGATGAAATTCACGCCGATCGCGTGGTTGCGCACGCGCGCCTCGCCGGGGCCGGGATCGCCGACCTCGACGTCGACGTATTCCAGCACCTCGGGCCCGCCGGTGCGCGCGAAGCGGATCGCCTTTGCCGTCGTCATGACCGCGCTCCCCGTAGAATCAGTCCGCCTTCGACTGCAGTTGCGACAGCACGAGATGAGCGCTCGCCACGTTCGTCGCGCACGGGATGTTGTGCACGTCGCAGGCGCGGACCAGCGCGTTGATGTCCGGTTCGTGCGGCTGCGGGGTCATCGGGTCGCGCAGGAAGATCACGCAGTCGATCTCGCCCTCGACCAGCTGGGCGCCGATCTGCAGGTCGCCGCCGACGGGACCGGAATGCATGCGCCTCACTTCCAGGCCAAGCTCGTTGATCAGGCGACCGCCCGTGGTGCCGGTGGCCGACAGCGTGCAGCCACGCAGGAAATCCACGTATTCGGCGGCGAGCGCGATCATGTCGTCTTTTTTCTTGTCGTGGGCGATCAGGGCGATGCGAGGTTTCATGTTCCGTTCCGTTTCGGTTTGTCAGGTGGTTTTTTTCTTCGACAGCATCCAGATCCCGCCCAGCACGAGGCCCGTTCCGGCCAGTTGCACGGTCGTGATCGGTTCTCCCAGCAGCGCCCAGCCCAGGAACAGCGTCGACACCGGACCGATCATGCCGGCCTGGGATGCCGTCGTCGCACCGATGCGCTGGACCGCCGCCATCGTCATGAAGACAGGGAAGATGGTACAGAATATCCCATTCACGAGCGAGAGCCCGTAAACCGGCAGCGGCTGCACCAGCATGCCGGCGGGCCGCAGGATGAAGAACTGCGCGATGCACGCGGCGCTCGACACGCACATCGCGTACGCGACGAGGCGCAGCGAACCGATCCGCCGCACCATCTCGCCCGTCCCCAGCAGATAGGCCGCGTAGCACGCCGCCGAACCGAGCACGAGCAGCGAACCCGTGACGGTACTGCCCGCGCCGCCCTTCAGGTCGTGCGCGAACACGAGCACGATGCCGCAGTACGACAGCGCGAGCACCATCCACTCCGCGCGGCCGATGCGGCGCTTGAAGATGAGTGCCGTGATCAACAGGACGAACGTCGGCGTGAGGAACAGGATCAGGCGCTCCAGGCCCACCGAGATGTATTGCAGGCCGAGGAAATCCAGGTAGCTCGACAGGTAGTAGCCGATCAGGCCCAGTCCGGCGAGACGCCAGCGGTCGCGCACGGTAAGCGGCGGCTCGGTCCGCATCTTCCACACCGCCACGGCCGCAAACACCGGAAGCGAGAACAGCATTCTGAACGCGATCAAAGTGACGGCGTCGATGTGGTAGCGGTACAGCAGTTTGGCGACGATGGCCTTCGTGGAAAACAGAACGGCACCGCCGATGGCGATCGCCAGGCCGCCCAGTACGGCCGGGCGTGTGGTCGGTACAACAGGTAAGTCGGCTGCGGTTTTACTCATCCGACGATTGTACGGGGAATCAGGATCGCTGGCTGAGGACGCCTCCGAACGCCGCCGGCCGGGTACGGTCCAACCGCTGTCACCGCGCAACCGCATCACAGCTCAACCTTTGGGAGATATCCATGGCACATCGCACGAAAGCGCAACCGGCCGGAGTGTATGCGCGATGAGCCGCGCCAGCGGCGTCGGCCGTCCCGGTGTCGACCGCACCGTCGTCCTGGCCCTGCTCGTGCTGCTCGCGGCGCTGTGCTGGGCTTATTTGCTGTTTCGGGTCGGCCGCCTGTGGCCGCTGGGGACGGGCACCGGCGGCCACGTCCGGGTCGGACCGTACCACGCGGACGACCTCGCGCGCCTGCTGGCGCTGTGGACCACCGTCATCGCCGCGATGATGCTGCCGGCCGCGGCGCCGTCCGTACTGCTGTACGCACGCGTGAAACGGCTCGTGCGCGAACGGTGGGTCTATCCTTCCACGTTCCTCTTCATGCTGGGCTATCTGTTCGTGTGGGCCTGCTGCGCCCTCGCCGCCACGCTGGCCGACTGGCAGCTGCACGACGTCGGCGGACTCGACGAGACGATGGCCATCGCGCACCCGACGGTCGGCGCCCTCGCCCTCGTCGCGGCCGGCGTCTACCAGTGGACGCCCGCGAAGCACGTCTGCCTGGACAACTGCCGCGCGCCGCTGGCGTTCGTCCTCACGCACTGGCGCCGCGGGATGTGGGGCGCGTTCCGGATGGGGATCGCGGATGCGCGGTATTGCACGGGCTGTTGCTGGCTGCTGCTCGCGCTCGTGCTGCCGGCCGGCGTGTTGAACCTGCCCGTCATCGCCGGCCTCATCGCGCTGATCCTGGCCGAAAAACTGCTGCCGGGCGGCCATGTGGTGGCGTGCGCGACGGGGCTCGGGCTGGTCGGGTTGGGCACTGCATTGTTGTTTCCCTGACAGGTTTTAGATGGGGTCCCTATGCTAAAATGTCGAGGATTATCAATACCCGGGACCTCGAAGATCGCAGTTTGCCGAGGTTCCCTGTCTAAGGAAGACTCGACATGGCTGGACACAGCAAATGGGCCAACATCAAGCACAAGAAAGCCGCGACTGACGCCAAGCGCGGCAAGATCTGGACCCGACTGATCAAGGAAATCACCGTGGCTGCCCGCATGGGCGGCGGCGACGCCAACACCAATCCGCGCCTGCGCCTCGCCATCGAGAAGGCGGCCGACGCGAATATGCCGAAGGATAACGTCAACCGCGCCGTGCAGCGCGGTTCGGGCGGTCTGGAAGGCGTCAACTATGAAGAAATCCGCTACGAAGGTTACGGCATCGGCGGCGCGGCGATCATCGTCGACTGCATGACCGACAACCGCGTGCGCACCGTGGCGGAAGTCCGCCACGCGTTCAGCAAGTTCGGCGGCAACATGGGCACCGAAGGCTCGGTCGCGTTCATGTTCAAGCACACGGGCCAGTTCCTGTTCGCTCCGGGCGTCGAAGAAGACAAGCTGATGGAAGCGGCGCTGGAAGCCGGTGCCGACGACGTGATCGCGGACGACGAAGGCGGCTTCGAAGTGCTGTGCGACCCGAACGCCTTCGCCGGCGTCAAGGAAGCGCTGGAGAAGGCCGGGTTCAAGGCCGATTCCGCCGAAGTCATCATGAAGCCGGACACCGAGACGGTGTTCACCGGCGAAGACGCGCTCAAGATGCAGAAGCTGCTCGACGCCCTGGAAAACCTGGACGACGTGCAGGAAGTCTATACGAACGCAGTCATTGAAGAGTAATCGAGCATCCATGAAAATCCTGGTAGTCGGCTCTGGCGGCCGTGAACATGCCCTGGCCTGGAAACTGGCCCAATCCGATCGCATCCAGATGGTCTACGTCGCACCGGGCAATGGCGGCACCGCGCGCGATGATCGCCTGGTCAACATCGACATCACCGACCCGGCCGCGCTGGCCGACTTCGTCGTCGCGGAACATGTCAACCTGACGCTGGTCGGGCCGGAACAGCCGCTGGCCGCCGGCATCGTCAACCTGTTCCGCGCGCGCGGCCTGAAAGTCTTCGGTCCGACGAAGGAAGCGGCCCAACTGGAAAGCTCGAAGGACTTCGCGAAGGCCTTCATGCACCGCCACGGCATCCCGACGGCGCAGTACCAGACGTTCACCGACGTCGCCCAGGCCCACGCCTACATCGACGCCCAGGGCGCACCGATCGTCATCAAGGCCGACGGCCTCGCCGCCGGCAAGGGCGTCGTCGTCGCGATGACGCTGGACGAAGCGCACCAGGCGGCCGACGACATGTTGTCGGGCAACCGCTTCGGCGACGCCGGCGCGCGCATCGTCATCGAGGAATTCCTGGCCGGCGAAGAAGCCAGCTTCATCGTCATGTGCGACGGCAAGAACGTCGTCGCCCTGGCCACGTCGCAGGATCACAAGCGCCTGAAGGACCACGACCAGGGTCCGAACACGGGCGGCATGGGCGCGTACTCGCCGGCACCGGTCGTCACGCCGTCGATCCACGCGCGCGTGATGCGCGAGATCATCAACCCGACCATCCAGGGCATGGCCAAGGACGGCATCCCGTACAGCGGGTTCCTGTATGCGGGCCTGATGATCGACGCGGCCGGTGTGCCGAAGGTCATCGAATTCAACTGCCGCATGGGCGACCCGGAAACGCAACCGATCATGACGCGCCTGAAGAGCGACTTCGTGACGGTGCTGGAACACGCCTGCAACGGCACGCTGGACAAGGTGGAACTGGAATGGGACCGCCGCACGGCGGTGGGCGTCGTGATGGCCGCGGCCGGTTATCCGGACGCGCCGGCCAAGGGCGACATCATCGACGGCATCCCCGCCGAGACCCCGGAATGCGTGACCTTCCACGCGGGCACGCAACTGGTCGGCGGGACCCTGCAGACATCGGGCGGCCGCGTGCTGTGCGTCGTCGGCCTGGGCGACAGCGTCAAGATGGCGCAGAAGCAGGCTTACGAGACCGTTGAGAAGATCCACTTCAATGGTGCGCAGTATCGGCGCGATATTGGGTGGCGCGGGATCAAGCAGGCATAAACGCTGCTCGTGGAAATTGGGCCCCTGCCTGCGCAGGGGCGACGGTTCCACGGCCAACACAAGTTGCACGTCGTCCCCGCGCAGGCGGGGACCCAAGTTTGCGCACCCTACCGACAAATCGTGGAAATTG